>JFJP01005683.1_pt1 | contig 60253 bp, 56 predicted proteins | sample 431651 | NCBI WGS metagenome assembly JFJP01 (sample SAMN02602958, study PRJNA72255) | Microbial mat metagenome, whole genome shotgun sequencing project. | biome: fresh water; feature: sink hole; material: water; isolation source: purple microbial (photo- and chemosynthetic) mats found in... | reverse complement strand
GAAGATGACGATGCTGTAGATGCCCGCAAACACAATGCCTGTGTACTGCAGGTTGGCCACCAGCAGGGTGGCGCCGCTGGCATAGGCCCGTGTCATGCACAACTGGCCCAGCACCGCCAGCAGGCCAATGGGCAGCATCCACAGCGCCTGCGGCCATACCCAGGCGCTGGTGCCACTGATGGCAAGCCCCACGGCACCCACCAGGGTGGCCCCGGCGGAAAAGTAGAAAACGGTGCGGCTTTCAGGCTCCCCGGCCTTCGACAGCGCCGACACCTGCAAATAGGCCAGCGCCGAAAACACGCCCGACAACATGCCCACCAGTCCGCCCAGCAACTGGTCGCTGGCAACCGTGGGCCGCAGCATCAGGGCCACGCCGCCAAACCCGGCCAGCACCGACAGCACCAGCGGGCCCTGGCCCTTCAATGCCTCACCCTGGCGCTGCATCAGCAGGGCGCCGCCCACCAGAAAGGCGGCAATCCACACGCTGCTCATGTAGTTCAGCGTCATGGCCGTGGCCAGGGGCAGGGCGGCGATGGAATAGAACCAGGTGGTCAGCGCCGTGGTGCCCACCACGCTGCGCCACAGGTGCATCGCTGGCACAGGGGTGGCCAGCGACACGCGGCGCAACCGCATGACGCCAGCCATGAACAGCAGCCCAATCAGCCCGCGGTAGAACACCACCGACGCGAACTTGATGCACACCCCCATGGTGGCAAACAGCAGCGAGGCCAGCAGCATCCACAGGGCTTGCATTGATGGTCTTTTTGGCCTCCAGCGCTTGATGGTCAAGCACTTTCAGCTATATCAAATGGGGCTTCCCATGCGCTGGCGGTACCACTCGTGGAAGTGCTGCATGCCGTCTTCCATCGGGCTTTGGTAGGGCCCCACCTCGTTGTCGCCACGGGCCAGCAGGGCTTTGCGTCCCGCGTCCATGCGTTCACCGATTTCGTCGTCTTCGATGCAGGTTTCCATGTAGGCGGCGCGTTGCGCATCCACGAATCCGCGCTCGAAGGCGGCGATGTCTTCGGGGTAATAGAACTCCACCATGTTCAGCGTTTCATGGGCGCTGACGGGGTAGAGCGTGGACACGGTCAGCACATGGGGGTACCACTCCACCATGATGTGGGGGTAGTAGGTGAGCCAGATGGCGCCGTGATCCGGGGCTTTGCCTTCGCGGTAGGCCATCAGCTGCTCGTGCCAGTGCTGGTAAACCGGGCTGCCGGCCTTGCCCAACAGGTTTTGCGCTCCCACGGTCTGCACCGAGTACTCGGGCTTGAATTCCCAGGTCTGCCCAGCCCGGGGTGGAAGGGGCCCACGTGGTAGTCCTCCAGGTACACCTCAATGAAGGTTTTCCAGTTGTAGTGGCAGGTGTGCAGCTCGACATGGTCCAACACCATGCCCTCGAAGTTGAGCGCGGCACGGGGGCCCATGTGAGCCAGGTCGGCCTCGATGTCTCGGCCGTTGTCTTCAAACAGCATGCCGTTCCACTCGCGCAATGGGTATTTCTTTAGGTTCAGACAGGGGTCTTGGGCAAAGTGCGGGGCGCCAATCAGCTCCCCCAGCTTGCCCATGCCTGAGCCGCCGCTGTAAGTCCACCGGTGCAGGGGGCACACGATGTTGCCTGCGGCACTGCCCGCTTGGGTGTGGCCCAGGTTGCCCCGACCCTTGAGCATCACTGCCTGCCGGTGGCGGCAGACGTTGGACACCAGTTCCACCCCGGTGGCCGTGCGCACCAGGGCACGGCCTTCGCCCTCCTGAGGCAGGGCGTAGTAATCGCCGACATTGGGAATGGCGTTGGTGTGCCCCACATAGCGGGGCCCCTGCTGAAAGATGCTCGCCAATCTGGAAACTGGAAGTTGGCTTGTGGCCTGCTGCAGTTGAAGACTCAAATCAGACATGAAGGTCCTGACCTAAAGACTCCCCCTATGAAGGGGCAGGGTAAGCGCATCACGAAAATCGCTGGCGACTGTCGGTTTGGCGCGGGAAGGTGACGTGTTGGCCTTGGTGTAACCCCGTGAGGTTTAAAAAGGGGGGCGTAGTGTACCCGGCACGGGGAAAAGGGCGGCCCGGTAAAATCAACTGTCACATTCCGCACAGCCCATGTCCAAAACCCGAACACCTGACCCGTCCGCTGCTCCGCTGCCTTTGCCTGCCACCTACGAACTGGCCATACAGGAGCTGGAGCAACTTGTCAGCCGGCTGGACACCGGTCAGCTCCCGCTTGACCAGTTGCTGGCGCAGTATCAGCGTGGTGCCCAACTGCTAGCCCATTGCAGGGAGCGCCTGCAGGCCGTCGAGCAGCAGATCAAGGTGCTGGAGTCCGGCGAGCTCAAGCCCTGGGCGGCCGACTGATGAACGCTGTTGCCGAATTCGATCTGGCCCCCTGGATGGCCAGACACCTTTCATCTGTTGAACAGGCCTTGTCTGACTGGGTGTGCCCCAGCGCCCCGGCCGGTCTGGGTCAGGCCATGCGCTACGCCGTGCTGGACGGTGGCAAGCGCTTGCGCCCCTTGCTTGTGCTGGCCGCCAGCGAGTCGGCCGGCCCAACGGCTGTGACTGGCGGCGCTGCGCTGCGCGCAGCACACTGGTGCACGACGACATGCCGTGCATGGACAACGACGTGCTGCGCCGCGGCAAACCCACCGTGCACGTGCAATTCGGTCAAGCCCAGGCCCTGCTGGCAGGGGATGCCTTGCAAGCCCTGGCCTTTGAGCTCCTGGTGCCCGGTGACGGCAGCGTGCCCGACGCCTTGGCCGCACACCTGTGCCGCAGCCTGGCCTTGGCTGCCGGCGGTGGAGGTATGGCCGGTGGGCAGGCCATTGACTTGGCGAGCGTGGGACTGGCACTGACCCAGCCTGAGTTGGAGCACATGCACCGCCTGAAAACCGGTGCCCTGCTGCAAGCCAGCGTCATGATGGGGGCCGCCTGCGGGCAAGTGCCCGCCACAGCCTTGCCGCACCTGGCTGACTATGGTCGTTGCCTTGGCCTGGCATTCCAGGTGGTGGACGACGTGCTCGATGTGGTGTCTGACACCGCCACACTCGGCAAAACCGCCGGCAAAGATGCCGATGCCGACAAACCCACCTTTGTCAGCCTGATGGGGCTGGACCGCGCGCAAACTTACGCCAACGAACTGCTTTCACACGCCCAGGCAGCGTTGCTGAACAGCCAGTTGCCCCATGTGGCCCCGCTTCATGCCCTGGCCGATCTGGTGGGTGGCCGACGCCACTGACCCCCCGGCACCCGCTGACCCCTATTGACCGAGCGCCAAGCACGGCTGGAACCCATGAACTCACTCCTGAACCGCATCGAACAGCCCGCCGACATGCGCAACCTCGCCCGTGGGCAGTTGCCTGCGCTGGCGTGCTTGACAGCGTCTCCCGCACCGGGGGCCACCTCAGTTCCAACCTGGGAACGGTCGAACTCACCATCGCCTTGCACTACGTGTTCAACACACCCTATGACCGCATCGTGTGGGATGTGGGGCACCAGACCTACCCGCACAAAATCCTGACCGGTCGCCGCGACCGCATGGGCAGTCTGCGTCAGTTCGGTGGCATCAGCGGCTTCCCCAAGCGCGACGAAAGCGAATACGACACCTTCGGCACGGCACACTCGTCCACCTCCATCTCGGCGGCACTGGGCATGGCCGTGGCAGCCAGGCAAAAAGGCGAGCACCGCCACAGCATCGCGGTCATTGGCGACGGTGCCATGACGGCCGGCATGGCCTTCGAGGCACTCAACAACGCCGGCGTGCAAGACGTGCCGCTGCTGGTGGTCCTGAACGACAACGACATGTCCATTTCGCCTCCGGTGGGCGCGCTCAACCGCTACCTGGCGCAGTTGATGAGCGGGCAGTTTTACGCGGCAGCCAAACAGGTGGGCAAACAGGTGCTGAAGAACGCACCGCCGTTGTTCGAGTTGGCCAAGCGGCTGGAAGAACACGCCAAGGGCATGGTGGTGCCCGCCACGCTGTTTGAAAAATTCGGCTTCAACTATGTGGGCCCCATCGACGGCCACGACCTGGACAGTCTCATTCCCACGCTGGAAAATATCAAGCACCTGAAAGGCCCTCAGTTCCTGCATGTGGTCACCAAAAAGGGCCAGGGCTACAAGCTGGCCGAGGCCGACCCCGTGGCCTACCACGGCCCGGGCAAGTTCGACCCGGCCGTGGGGCTGGTCAAAAGCACCGCACCGGCCAAACCCACTTTCACGCAGGTGTTTGGGCAGTGGTTGTGCGACATGGCCGCCCAGGACGAGCGGCTGGTGGGCATCACGCCCGCCATGCGTGAAGGCTCCGGCCTGGTCGAGTTTGAGCGCCGTTTTCCTGGCCGGTACCACGATGTGGGCATTGCCGAGCAACACGCTGTGACGTTTGCCGCAGGCATGGCCTGCGAAGGTCTGAAGCCCGTGGTGGCCATCTATTCCACCTTTTTGCAGCGCGGCTACGACCAGCTCATTCACGACGTGGCGCTGCAAAACCTGCCCGTGGTGTTTGCGCTCGACCGTGCGGGCCTGGTGGGGGCAGACGGCGCCACCCATGCCGGGGCCTATGACATTGCCTACCTGCGTTGCATTCCGAACTTGGCGGTGGCCTGCCCGGCAGATGAGGCCGAGTGCCGTGCCTTGCTGACCACCGCCTTCCAACAAAACCACCCGGTGGCTGTGCGCTACCCGCGCGGCAGTGGTACGGGCGTGCCGGTGCCCAGCCACCTGGACCCATTGCCTTACGGTGTGGGCGAGGTCCGTCGGCAGGGGCAGGGCGTGGCGTTGCTGGTGTTTGGCACCCTGCTGGCGCCGGCGCTGGTGGCCGCCGAGGCCTTGAACGCCACCGTGGCCAACATGCGCTGGGCCAAACCGCTCGATGTCAACTTGCTGCGTGAACTGGCCCGCACCCACACGGCACTGGTCACCGTCGAAGAAGGCTGCCTGCCCGGCGGCGCAGGCTCTGCTGTTCTGGAGGCATTGCAAACACTGGGCATCACAGTGCCTGTGCTGACCCTGGGCCTGCCCGATGTGTTCATCGACCACGGCGACCCCGTCGCCCTGCTGGCACAGCAAGGTCTGGATGCGCCTGGCATTCAGGCTTCGGTGCTGCGGTGGCAGGCCGGATTGAAATAATTTCACTTCCGACCACAAAGTAACTGCCCCCAAGCTTGCAACAAGCTGAAAGGGGGGTATTCACACACGTTTTCCAAGGGAAAACCCCCGGGAGCCAGGTGAGTGCGGTTCCTACAATCGCGCTCGGACTGTGAAGTCTCCGGGCGCCGTGACAGTGGTTGCCTGGATGTGATAAATCCAACCACGGAGTCAAACGCTATGGATCGTCGTTCCCTCATTAAAAACGCTGGCATTGCCGGTGTGCTGGCCGCAGGTGCTGCACCCGCAGTGCATGCACAAGCCGCTGTTCGCTGGCGCCTCGCCTCCAGCTTCCCCAAGGCGCTGGACACCATCTTCGGTGCGGCAGACGTGTTTGCCGATGCAGTCAAGCGCATGTCTGGCGGCAAGTTCGAAGTCAGCGTTCACCCCGGTGGTGAATTGGTGCCACCTTTCGGCGTGGTCGACGCCGTTCAACAAGGCACCGTGGAATGCGCGCACACAGCGCCTTACTACTTCTTCGGCAAAGACGACACCTTTGCGATGGACACAGCCATTCCGTTTGGCCTGAACAGCCGCCAGCTGACCGCATGGCAGTACGAAGGCGACGGCATGAAGCTGTTCCGTGAGTTCTACGCTGCGTACAACATCCACAACTTCCCCATGGGCAACACGGGCGCCCAAATGGGCGGCTGGTACCGCAAAGAAATCAAAACCCTGGCCGACATCAAGGGCATGAAAATGCGCATTGGTGGCTTCGCAGGCAAGGTGCTGACCCGCATGGGCGGCGTGCCCCAGAACATCCCTGGCGGCGAGATCTACCAGGCGCTGGAAAAAGGCACCATCGACGCCACCGAATGGGTGGGGCCATACGACGACGAGAAGCTCGGCTTTGGCAAAGTGGCCAAGCATTACTACTACCCAGGCTGGTGGGAAGGCGGCGCACAGCTCACGCTGTACTGCAACACCACCGCGTTCAACGCCCTGTCTGCAGAGAACAAAGCCATCGTGGAGTGCGCGTCTGCCCTGGCTCACACCACCATGCAGGCCCGTTACGACGCACGCAACCCTGCCGCGTTGAAGCGTTTGGCTGCTGCCAAGGTCAAGATCCTGCCGTTCCCCAAGGTTGTCATGGACGAGGCCTTCAAGCATTCGATGGCGCTGTACAGCGAGTTGAACGCCTACGACAGCTACTCTGCTTTCCGCAAAGACTCGAACCTGTGGTTCCGCTTCACCGAAGCCACGTTCGATCGCTACATGCAGAGCGCCAAGCTGTAAGCCCTGCGTTTGCAGCAAAAAACCCCGCACCCGCGGGGTTTTTTATTCGATTTCCTGGAGCAATTCATGTCCCCCCTTCTTTCGCTATCGCGCGCCATTGATGCCTTCAGTGCACTGATTGGCAAGCTCGCCATGTGGATGATTCTGGCCACCACGCTCATCAGCGCGGGCAATGCCATCGTCCGCAAAGTGTTCAACATCAGTTCCAACGGGTTGCTGGAAATCCAGTGGTACCTGTTTGCTGCTGTCTTTCTGCTGGGCTCCGGCTATGCATTCATGAAGAACGCGCACGTGCGCATCGACTTCATCAGCAGCAAGTTCAGTGCGCGCGGTCGCAATTGGGTGGACATTTTTGGCATCCTCGTGTTTGTGTTTCCGCTCTGCTACATGATGGTCACGCTGGGCTGGCCGGTGTTTCACAACGCTTGGGTATCGGGCGAGATGTCGTCCAATGCAGGTGGCCTGATCCGGTGGCCGGTGTACGGCCTCATCCCTCTCGGCTTTGTGGTTCTGGCTGTGCAAGCGGTGTCCGAACTGATCAAGCGAATCGCCTTTCTCACGGGCAATGGCCCTGATGTGTTGGCGCATGACGGCCCCAGCGACGAAGAAAAGCTGGCCATGGAACTGGCTGAACAAGAGGCTGCCCGTGTTGCCGCCCTTGCCGCCAACGCTGCCAAGGTGAAATGACCATGATCGAATTGATGACTTCCAACTTTGTGCCGCTGATGTTCTGCGGCCTGCTGGGCTTCTTGCTCAGTGGCTTCCCCGTCGCGTTCTCGCTGGCAGCCACGGGCCTGTTCTTTGGCCTGATGGGCATGGAACTCGGCCTGTTCCCACAAAACCTGTTCCAGGCTTTGCCACTGCGGGTGTTCGGCATCATGCAGAACGACACGCTGTTGGCCATTCCGTTCTTCACGCTCATGGGCATCATCCTGGAGCGCAGCCGAATGGCTGAAGACCTGCTGGAAACCGTTGCCCAGGTGTTTGGCCCCGTGCGCGGTGGCCTGGCTGTGGCGGTGATTCTGGTGGGCGCGTTGCTGGCTGCCACCACGGGTGTGGTGGCTGCTGCCGTCATTTCCATGGGTTTGATTTCGCTGCCCATCATGCTGCGTTATGGCTACAACCGCACCATTGCCACAGGCACCATCACCGCCTCGGGCACGCTGGCACAGGCCATTCCGCCTTCGCTGGTGCTGATCGTGTTGGCTGACCAACTGGGTCGCTCCGTGGGTGACATGTATGCCGGTGGCCTGATTCCCGGTCTGATGCTGGTGGGTTTGTACCTGCTCTTCATTGCCGGTGTGGCCATCGTCAAGCCCGACTGGGTGCCAGCGTTGCCGCAGGAAGCGCGCATCTACACCGAAACCAGTGGCTCCAGTGGTCACCGCTCGCTGGGTATGCTCCTGGCCATCTGTGGTGTTGCAGGTTACGCTTGGTCGCAAGTCCACGAAAGCATCATCAACCCCTGGATCGGCCGTGAAATGCCCCCAGGCGGCGATGAGGTGGTCATCCTCTCCATCACCGTGGCATCATTCCTGGCGCTGGCCCTTGCCATCATCAACCGGGTGATGAAGATCGGTTTGCTGTCGCGCCTTGCAGAGCAAGTCACGTTCGTGCTGATCCCGCCGCTGGTGCTGATTTTCCTGGTGCTGGGTACCATTTTCCTGGGTGTGGCAACCCCCACCGAGGGCGGTGCCATGGGCGCATTGGGTGCCTTGATCATGGCCGCTTCACGCAAGCGCCTGGACTTCAAGCTGCTGCTGCAGGCCATGGAAAACACCACCAAGCTGGCCGTGTTTGTGCTGTTCATCCTGATCGGCTCGACGGTGTTCAGCTTCACGTTCAACGCGGCTGACGGTCACATTTGGGTGGAGCACCTGTTTGACAAAGTGCCGGGTGGCCAGATGGGCTTCCTGCTGGTGGTCAACGCCCTGGTGTTTGTGCTGGGCATGTTCATCGATTTCTTTGAAATCGCGTTCATCGTGGTGCCCCTGCTGGCCCCCGTGGCTGAAAAACTGGGCATTGACCTGATCTGGTTCGGCATCATTTTGGCGATGAACCTGCAAACCTCGTTCCTGACCCCGCCGTTCGGTTTTGCGTTGTTCTACCTGCGCAGCGTGGCCGCCCGCAGCGACTACACCGACGTGGTGACCAAGGCCCGCATTCCTGCGGTGACCACGGCGCAAATCTACAAAGGCTCCATTGCCTTCATCATCTTGCAGCTGATCATGGTGGCCGTGGTGGTGTTCTTTCCCACGATCGTCACGGGCAGCATTGAAAAAGCCGCTGTGGTGGATGAGGCCGCCGTCAATGAAATGCTGAACAGCGCCGACACCGGTGCGGGTGAGACGGATGCTGAAGGCGATGCCGCCGCCGATGCCGATGCTTTGGGCCAGAAGCCTGATGCCGAGGAAGAGGTCGACCCGCTGAAGGCGCTGGAAGAAGCGACCAAGAAAGAGTGATCGGCGCGCCTGTGCGCCGCACCTCAGAGAGCCCCTGCGCCGAAGGCCCGGGGGCTTTTTTTATGGGCACAATTCGCCGCCATGAACATCGAACTCAAAATCCTGGACGGCCGCATTCGCGACGCGATGCCTGCCTACGCCACCCCCGGCAGCGCCGGACTGGACCTGCGGGCCTGCTTGGCCGAGCCGCTGACGCTGGCGCCCAATGCGTGGCAACTGGTGCCCACCGGCATGGCCATGTACCTGAAAGACCCTGGCTACGCGGCCATGATCCTGCCGCGCTCCGGGCTGGGCCACAAACACGGCATCGTGCTGGGGAACTTGGTGGGGCTGATTGACAGCGACTACCAGGGGCAGTTGATGGTCAGCGCCTGGAACCGCAGCGAGGTGCCGTACACACTGCAACCCATGGAGCGTCTGGCCCAACTGGTGATCGTGCCGGTGGTGCAGGCCAGCTTCACCCTGGTGGATGACTTTGCGCCCACGCAGCGTGGTGCTGGCGGTTACGGTTCAACCGGCGTAGCGTGATTGAAAGTGTAGTGAACTGTTCAATACCATCAAGCGGTAGGGCCTTATTCAATGCAATAACTGCCTTGGGCCGTGATCGTGACCATGGTCATGGCTGTGGTCGTGATCGTGGCCTGAAGCGGGCGTGTCGGTGGGCAGGTGCAGCTTGAAAAAGCCGGTGCCCATCGTGCCTTTGCCGATTTCGTCCAGCGTGGCCTCGCGCACGGCGTGCACCTTGAGGTCCAGGCGCAGGGCAATGCCGGCCAGTGGGTGGTTGGCGTCCATCACCACGTGTTCGGGGTAAATCTCGCTGACAAAGTACAGCAGGTCGGTGGGCGCATCGGGGTTGCCGCCGGGTGGCAGGCCCTCAAAGGCCATGCCTTCTTCCAGTTCGGCCGGGAACAGGTTGCGCGGCTCCAGAAACATCAACTGGTCATTGAAGTCGCCAAACGCGTCTTCGGGCTCCAGTTGCAACAGCACGCGGTCGCCAGCGGCTTTGCCCATCAGTGCTTCTTCCAGTTTGGCCAGCAGGTCGTCCCCACCCACCAGAAATTCCACGGGTTCGTCCAATTGGTCCAGTGTTTCGCCCAGGGTGTCTTTCAGCGTCCAGGTCAGGGCGGCGACGCATTGCTCGGTGATTTTCATCGGACAATTGTCCCATGACACGCCGAACACAAGCCCCCCAAACCCCGCCCGCCGCCTCTGCCGCCAACCCCGATGTGACTGCGCCGCTCACCCTGTTGGGTGGCCTGTCTGCCCAGCAGTTCATGAAAAAGCACTGGCAGAAAAAGCCCTTGCTGGTGCGTCAGGCAGTACCCGGTTTCAAGCCTTTGCTGACACGCCCCGAGTTGGTCGAGTTGTCCATGCGCGAAGACGTGGAGTCGCGCCTGATCGTGCAGACGCGTGAGCCTGCGGTCAAAGGCAAAAAGAAAACTGCCGGTCCTGGTTGGACACTGGGCCATGGCCCCTTCAAGAAGGCCAGCTTCCCGCCGTTGGGCCAGCCGGGCTGGACGCTGCTGGTGCAGGGGGTGGATTTGCACAACGACGCGCTGCACGAGTTGATGAACCGCTTTCGCTTCGTGCCCGACGCACGGCTGGATGACCTGATGATTTCATGGGCCAGCGAGGGCGGGGGCGTGGGCCCGCACTTTGACAGCTACGACGTGTTCCTGCTGCAGGCGGCAGGCAAGCGCCGCTGGCGCATCGGGCGCCAGAAAGACCTGAGCCTCCAAGCCGACGTGCCGCTCAAAATCCTGACCAACTTTGTGCCCGAGGAAGAGCATGTGCTCGAAGCCGGTGACATGCTGTACCTGCCCCCGCGTTGGGCGCACGACGGCATTGCCGAAGGCGAGGGTTGCATGACCTACTCGGTGGGCTTCAGGGTGCCGCAGCGCGCCAGCCTGGCAGGCGAACTGGCCCTGCGCATGACCGATGCCTTTGAAGACGCCACGCTGTACAAGGACGCCGCACAGCCTGCCACGGCCACACCGGCACTCATACCTGACACCTTGCAGGCGTTTGCCAGCGAAGCCCTGGAACGCCTGCTGTCTGACCGCGATTCGCTGGCTTGTGCGCTGGGGGAGGTGATGACCGAACCCAAGCCCAAGGTCTGGTTTGAAGAACCCGTACATGACTGGGACGGTGGCCCGCTGCGCCTAGACCGCCGCACCCGCATGATGTACGACACGCAGCACATCTTCATCAACGGTGACAGCTTCCGTGCCGGCGGGGCAGATGCCCGGCTGATGCGCCGCCTGGCCGATCAGCGGGCGTTGAGCGCCGCTGACCTGGCGCGCGCCAGTGCCGATGCCCGAGACCTGCTGGCCGAGTGGCACAGCGCAGGCTGGGTGGTGGCGCAAACCACGGCTTGAAGCTGAGAGGAGAAGCGAATTGACAGACAACGCCTCTGAGCCAGTTCCGTCTGAACCTGCGCTGCCTGCGCTCACATTGGGTCGCCATGAAGGGCGCGAGGCCTTTGCCAACCTGGTGCGGCAATCCATCGCTGTGGCCGATGTGCAGGCCTGGCGCGAATGGTGGTGGTGCGATGACGATTTTTCCGATTGGCCCTTGGGTGAACGTGCGGTGGCTGAGGCACTCGACCGATGGGCTGGGCAAGGGCGCCGGTTGCGCCTGCTGGCCCGCAACTACGAAGGCATGCGGGAACGTCACGCGCGGTTTGTGACGTGGCGGGTGCGGTGGGACCATTGCATAGAAGCCCGAGCCTGCGCGAGTGCATCTGCCGACGATTTTCCGTCGGGTATGTGGATGCCCGACATCTGCTGGAGCCGGATCGACACCGTTCGCAGTGTGGTGCTGTGCAGCAGCGAACCACGGTCTCGTGTCCAGATGCAGCAAAACCTGCAGGAGTGGTGGGCCAAGGCATCCCCGTCATTTCCGGCCAGTTCACTCGGTTTATGAGCCATGCGTCCAGCGAGCGCACCTTTTTGGAAACATTTCGCATCAAATGTGGGCGTATTCAGGGTGAGGGTTTCTGCGCTTGACAAAATTTGAAATACACTAGCCACCGATCTGCTTCGCCTGATCCCTGCGCCGTATCAACCTGCTTGGTTCGGTCGCTTCGATTGTCAAACTCCTCACCTTTTGGACACACCATGAACAAGAATCTGTTGATCGTCGGCCTGTTGGCCGCTGCTGCTGCCCTGACCGCTTGCGGCAAAAAAGAAGAAGCACCTGCTCCAGCCCCTGCTGCCGCTCCTGCTCCTGCACCTGCCGCAGCAGAGCCAGCACCTGCTGCAGCTCCAGCCGCGGCTCCTGCAGCTCCCGCTGCCGATGCAACCCCCGCCGCAGCCGCTCCTGTGGCAGCACCTGCCGCAGAGCAAAAGCCTGAAGAAAAGAAGCAGTGATCCACTGAGCGCTTTTCAGCCACAAAAAAGCCGCTTCACAGCGGCTTTTTTGTTGTCGGTACAGCCTTCCCCCGGTCGGAAGGCTGGTGGCGGGGTCACTGCAGGTCGCTGGCCAGTATCTTCAGGACGCTTTGGGCCACTGTCGAGTTGTCGGGTTGCCCTTCACTGTTTTGCATCTGCAGTGTGGTGAGCGCGGCTGTGGACTGCAGCAGCACACGGTACTTGACAGGCGCAGCATCTTTCTTCGAGGACCTGAACAGGTTGGCAAAAAAGCCAGTGTCTTTGTTCTCGGTCTCAGTGGCCACGTAGCGCACAAAGTACAAACCGCGCGCGCGGTCACGGTCTTCTACCGTGAAGCCGGTGCGGTCGAGTGCGAGGCCGACACGGCGCCAGGCGCGGTCGAAGTTTTCATCCAGTTCCACAACGGTTGCGCCATTGGCGCTGATCAGACGTGCCTTCGGGGGCGGTGCACTGGCGGCCAATTGCGCTGACGCTTGCTCGGCGCTCACGCCGAGCTTGAGCATCATGCGGCGCAAAAACTCGGCTTCCAGCTCGGGGTCGGCAGCGCGTGGCTGCCACACGGTTTGGTCTTTCGAGCTGGTGCTGTAAACCTCTTGCATGCCCCGGTGGCTGATGTACACCTCGGTTTCGTTCGCACCAACACGCTCTACCCGGGTTCGGAATTTGTCGCGCTCCCCTGTGTCGTACATCCCTTCAAACACCTTGCCAATGGTGCTCCGGATGAAGTCTTGCGGAAGTTTGGCGCGGTTTTCAGCCCAATCGGTTTCCATCAGACCCAGATTCTCCTGGTCGAGCGTCAGAACAAAACCGCTTTCCTGCCAGAAGCCGCGCAGCGGCTCCCACAGTTTGTCGGCGGGGCGTTTGATGACCAGCCAGCGCTGGCTGCCTGCGCGCTCTATGCGCACGTCGCCAACTTCATTCGTGGCCGTGACTTTGCTGGCGCTGGTGGGGGCGGCAGCCTGGTAGCCGCTGGCAGTGACCACCGAGTTGGGGCTGGCGTAACGGTTTTCTGCGCTCAGTTGCGTCAGGTCAGGAGGGACTTCAAGAGTGCTGACGCGTTTTGCGCTTTTGTAGTCCACCTTGTCTTCTTGCAGCACAGAGCAGCCTGCAAGCCCTACGGCGCAGGCCAGCAGAGCGGGAAGTGCCATGCCGCGTGAAGTGGGGCTCGATGCGGGTGCGTGAATGTTGTTCATGTGTTGACGTGGGTGGCAGGTGCGTTTCGCGTTCAGCCCAGCAGGCCGACGGTTTTCAGGGCTGCTTCGACGATGGGTGCGGTGTCATGGGGAGGCGCAGTGTGGGGCCGCACAGGCCCATGCGTGCCATGGCCCACTTCACGGGGATGGGGTTGGCCTCGACGAACAGGTGCTTGTGGATGGGCAGCAGTTGGAGCTGGATGGCCATGGCTTTGGCTGCGTCGCCTGCCACCGCTGCCATGCACATCTCGTGCATCAGGTGAGGCGCGATGTTGGCTGAAACGCTGATGTTGCCCTGGCCACCACACAGCATCAAAGCCACCGAGGTGGCGTCGTCGCCAGAGTAAATCGCAAAGCCCTCGGGGGCTTCTTTGATGAGCCACTGGGCGCGCTCGATGTTGCCGGTGGCTTCCTTGATGCCGACGATGCCGGGCACCTGGGCCAGGCGCAGCACGGTGGCGTGCGCCATGTCGGCCACGCTGCGGCCGGGCACGTTGTACAGCACCACAGGCAGGTCGCCGGTGGCTTCTGCAATGGCCTTGAAATGCTGGTACTGGCCTTCTTGCGTGGGTTTGTTGTAGTAGGGCACCACCTGCAGCTGGCAGTCTGCGCCCACGCTGCGGGCGAACTTGGCGAGTTCGATGGCTTCAGCGGTGGAATTGGCCCCGCACCCGGCCATGATGGGTACGCGCTTGTCGCCATGGGTTTTGGCCTGCTCTACCGACACGCGGATGATTTCGCAATGCTCTTCCACGTTGACCGTGGGTGATTCACCGGTGGTGCCCACCACACCGATGCAGTCGGTGCCTTCGGTGATGTGCCAGTCGATGAGCTTGCGCAGGGTGGGGTAGTCCACGCTGCCGTCTTCGTGCATGGGCGTGACCAATGCCACGATGCTGCCGGTGATGGGGTTCATAGGGGTGTGTGCCAACGCAAATCGGGTCATTCTAGCCAGCGCCATGGGGCACCGGGGGTATCAATGGGTATCGGACGGGCGAGGCACCAACGGGCGTTGCATCACGCACGGCCACGATGCGCTGTATAAACCGGTCAGGGGCGGTGCAAAACCCATCCTCGAATGCCACCACACGCAAGCCTGCGCATGCTGTCAGCAGCTCGCCGGGTTGCAGCAGGAAGTCGGGGCGGCTGGGTCTGCCCACGGTTTCATTGCCCTGCGCAAACGTTTCATGAATGTAGACACCGCCTGGTGCAAGGGCGGCCAGAAGCGTGGGCCACAGTGGTCGCCAAAGGTAGTTGGTCACCACCAGGGCATCGAAGGTCAGGCCAGGTAGTGGCCACGGCAGGTTTTCAAGGTCTGCCACCAGCAGTTGCGTGGCGGGTTCTGCATGCTCGGGCCAACAGGCTTGGGCCGTAGCGAGTGCCAGTGGGTCGCGGTCAACCCCGCTGACCTGAAAGCCCTGTCCCGCCAACCAATGGGCATGGCGACCACCGCCGCAGGCTACGTCCAATACAGTGCCCTTGGGCCGCAGCAGATGAACCCAGCGTTGCACCCAGTCGGAAGGTGGCGTCGATGTATGCATAAATATATAGCTGTCTAATCAATTCTGATAAGCCTTATAGGCATAAAAAGCATTAAATGTTAAAAACAGGCCCACAGCTGGTCGGCCAGGGTCAGGAGAAAGTCTGGCCGTTGGTACAGCGCAAAAACGCCCAGCGTGGCTGTGACCGCCGCCACGCCCAAACCCCATCTCACCCAACGGGGCAGGGGGGCATCGGGTGGTTGATTTGTGAGCGGGTGGGGCATAGGGGTCAGGCTGTCGCGGTGGTAGGGCGCCGATCAATGGCCGTTTCTTTCACCGGCAGGTTGATGAGCGCGGCAAACACCCCCAGCGCAATGGAAATCTGCCACACGACGTCATAGCTGCCAGTGCGGTCATACAACACACCACCCAGCCACACGCCCATAAAGCTGCCGATCTGGTGGCTGAAAAACACAAAACCGCCCAGCATGGAAAAGTGCTGCACGCCAAAAATCTGAGCCACCACCGCATTGGTGGGCGGCACGGTGGACAGCCACAGCACCCCCATCACGCTGGCAAACACGTACACGCTGGCTGGTGTCAGCGGGGCCAGCAGAAACACGCTTATGGCCACCGAGCGCAGCAGGTAAATGCCCGCCAGAATCTTTTTCTTGGCGAGCTTTTGCCCCAGCGCACCCGCTGCATAGGTACCGAATACGTTGAACAAGCCAATCAATGCCAGCGCGTAGCTGGCCACCTGGGGCGACAGGCCGTTGTCCTTCAGGTAGCTGGGCATGTGCACCCCAATGAACACCACCTGGAAGCCACACACAAAGTAGCCCGCCATCAGCAACTGAAAACTGGGGTATTTAAATGCCTCGCGCAGTGCCTGCGAGATGGTTTGTTCGCGCTTCACGCCGCCGGGTGTCAGCGCTGCGGGCTCGCGCAGGCCCCAAGCCAGCGGGGCCACCAGAAGCACGGCGGCTGCGAGCGCCAGCAGGGCGGTTTGCCAGCCCAGGCTGGCAATCAGCCAGCCCTCCACCGGCACCATGAGGAACTGGCCGAACGAGCCTGCGGCCGCTGCCACGCCCATGGCCCACGATCGACGCTCGGCTGGGATGTTGCGGCCAATCACGCCGTAAATGACGGCGTAGGTGGTGCCCGCCTGTGCCGCCCCGATCAACACACCGGTGGTCATCAGAAATGTGAAAGGCGTGGGCGACAACGCCATGCCTGCCAGGCCCAAGGCATACAGCACGGCACCCAGCACCAGCACCCGAAACGCGCCAAAGCGGTCGGCCACCATGCCCGCAAAAATGCCAAACACCCCCCACGACAGGTTTTGCACCGCCAGCGCCAGCGAAAACGATTCTCGGCTCCAGCCCTGGGCGTGTGTGATCGGTTGCAGCCACAGGCCAAACCCGTGGCGCACACCCATCGACAGTGTGACGATGGCTGCGCCACACAGCAGCAATTGCCACATGGGCAGGGTTTGGCGGGCGGGTGCGGTGTTCATGTGCGTGAATGTAACGAAAAGGGCCATGGCACTGCGTCGCCTGTGTTTGGGTGTCTGTTGTTTCATACAGCTTTTTATTGGCCGCCGCATACAATCCGGCGCATGGCAACGCAAGCAAACGCATCTGAGTATTCCGAACAGTCCATCCGTGTGTTGAAGGGCCTGGAGCCCGTCAAGCAACGCCCGGGCATGTATACCCGTACCGACAACCCCCTGCACGTCATCCAGGAGGTGCTGGACAACGCTGCCGACGAGGCGTTGGCCGGGTTTGGCAAAAAGATCAAAGTCACCCTGCATGACGACGGTTCGGTGGGTGTGGACGACGACGGCCGAGGCATTCCGTTCGGGCTTCACCCTGAAGAAAAAGCACCGGTCATCGAACTGGTGTTCACCCGCCTGCATGCGGGTGGAAAGTTCGATAAAGGCAAGGGCGGGGCTTACAGCTTTTCGGGCGGTTTGCACGGCGTGGGGGTGAGCGTGACCAACGCGCTGGCCACCCGCATGGAAGTCACCAGTTACCGCGAAGGCCAGGTGGCCCGCCTGGTGTTTGCCGGTGGTGACGTGGTGGAGCCCCTGACCGTTGCCCCAAAGGGTGAAGGTGACCGCAAGCAGGGCACGACCGTGCGCGTGTGGCCGGATGCGAAGTACTTTGAATCGGCCCAGTTGCCGCTCAGTGAACTCACCCACCTGCTGCGCAGCAAGGCTGTGCTGATGCCCGGTGTGAGCGTGACACTGGTGAACGACAAAACCCGAGAGACGCAGACCTGGCAATACAAAGGCGGTCTGCGCGACTACCTGCAGCAAACCCTGCATGGCGAGCCTGTCATTCCGCTGTTTGAAGGTGAGGGCACCGCCGACAGTGGGCACGACAGTTTTGCCGAGGGCGAGGGCGCAGGCTGGTGCGTGGCGTTCACCGAAGACGGCTCGCCCGTGCGCGAGAGCTACGTCAACCTCATTCCAACCCCTGCCGGTGGCACTCACGAAAGTGGTTTGCGCGACGGGCTGTTCCAGGCGGTCAAAGGCTTCATCGAGCTGCACGCACTCGCCCCCAAGGGCGTGAAGCTGTTGCCTGAAGACGTGTTTGCCCGCGCCAGCTACGTTCTGAGCGCCAAGGTGCTGGACCCGCAGTTCCAAGGCCAGATCAAAGAGCGGCTCAACTCTCGCGATGCCGTGCGCCTGGTGTCCAGCTTCGTCAAACCCACGCTGGAGTTGTGGCTCAACCAACACGTGGAATACGGCAAAAAGCTGGCCGAGCTGGCCATCAAGGCCGCCCAAACCCGCCAGAAGGCCGGCCAGAAGGTGGAAAAGCGCAAGGGCTCGGGCGTGGCCGTGTTGCCCGGCAAACTCACCGACTGTGAAAGCCGCGACATTGCGCACAACGAGGTGTTTCTGGTGGAGGGCGACTCTGCCGGGGGCAGCGCCAAAATGGGCCGCGACAAAGAAAACCAGGCCGTGTTGCCCCTGCGCGGCAAGGTGCTGAACACGTGACCGCCTGTTTGCCAACACCGAAATCCACGACATTTCGGTGGCCATCGGTGTGGACCCCCACGGCCCGAACGACCAGCCCGACCTGAGCGGCCTGCGCTACGGCAAGGTCTGCATCTTGAGCGATGCCGATGTGGACGGCTCGCACATCCAGGTGCTGCTGCTGACGCTGTTTTTCCGCCACTTCCCCAAGTTGATCGAAACAGGGCACGTGTTTGTGGCGCGCCCGCCGCTCTACCGCATCGACGCGCCTGCGCGGGGCAAAAAGCCCGCCACCAAGGCCTATGCTCTGGACGAAGGTGAGCTGAACGCCACCCTCGACAAGCTGCGCAAAGAGGGCGTGAAAGAAGGCGGCTGGACCATCAGCCGCTTCAAAGGCCTGGGCGAGATGAACGCCGAACAGCTGTGGGACACCACGCTCAACCCCGACACCCGCCGTCTGTTGCCCGTGCAACTGGGTGCCTTTGACTTTGCGGCCACCGAAGGCCACATCACCAAACTCATGGGCAAAGGCGAAGCCGCCGCCCGACGCGAGCTGATGGAGTTGCGTGGAGATTCGGTCGAGGTGGACGTTTGAGTCTGCAGCCTTCTTTGCTGGCGTTGTTGGGCCGTGGCCTGTGGCCTTGGCTGCTGGCGGCACTGCTGGCTGTGCCCTTGGCAGCCCGGGCGCAGGTGTGGGGCTACGTCGATGAGCGCGGCGTGGGGCACTTTGCGGCTGAAAAGCTCGACGAGCGTTATGAACTGTTTTACCTGGGCGAGCGCCAGGCCACCACCCGACGGCGCTCGGTGCCAGATGCACCGCCGCTGTTGCGCTTGGACCAGTCGGGCTGGGAGACGCCCGCCTTGATGGGTACGGCACCCCCCGACACAGGTGCCGTGGTGACGCATCCCAAAGTGCTCGCTTTTTTTGATGTGTCACCGGCCTACAAAGCCGTACGCCATCACATACGCGAAGCGTCTGATGCGCACGGACTGGCACCCGAGCTGCTGCAGGCCGTGATCGCGGCTGAGTCGGGCTTCGATGCCCAAGCGGTCAGCCCCCGTGGTGCATTGGGCCTGATGCAGATACTGCCCACCACCGCCCAGGAGCATGGCGTGCGCGACACGCCAGAACGCCCTGCTGCCATGCAGTTGATGGACCCGCGCACCAACATCCACACTGGTGCACGCCTGCTGGCACGCCTGCAGACCCAATTCCCCGGGCGGCTCGACCTCGTGGTGGCCGCTTACAACGCCGGTGCGGGCGCTGTCAGGCGCGCTGGCCGCCAGGTGCCCGACATTCCCGAGACCCGCCGCTACGTCCAAACCGTGATGGGGCTGTACGAATCGCTGCTGCCCCCCAAAGCGCTCCAGAAAACACGCACCGTGTTCTGAACAACCCCCATGAATGACATCCCACTGATCGACCCCGACAACGCTGCCGAACCGGAACTGCCCGGTCTGTCAGATGACGCCTTGGCTGCTGCTGCCGAGACCACCGAGTGTCTCGTTCCGCCGCCGCCTGCCGCCCCACCGCCACCCGAGCTGCAACCCGGTGACGACGACAGCCTGGCCAGCTACGCCCAGCGCGCCTATCTGGAATACGCACTCAGTGTGGTCAAGGGCCGTGCATTGCCCGACGTGTGCGACGGCCAAAAGCCCGTGCAGCGCCGCATTCTGTACAGCATGGCGCGCATGGGCCTGGGCTTTGGCGGGGCCAACGGCAACAGCGGCGCCAAGCCGGTGAAATGCGCCCGCGTGGTGGGCGACGTACTGGGTCGTTTCCACCCCCACGGCGACCAGGCTGCCTATGACGCACTGGTGCGCATGGCACAGGACTTTGCCCAGCGCTACCCGCTGATCGACGGGCAGGGCAACTTCGGCAGCCGCGACGGCGACGGTGCTGCCGCCATGCGTTACACCGAGGCGCGGCTGGCCAAAATCACCACGCTGGACGAAGGCACGGTGGACTTTGTGCCCAACTACGACGGTTCCACCGAAGAGCCCCGCCAGTTGCCTGCGCGCCTGCCGTTTGCGTTGCTCAACGGGGCCAGTGGCATCGCTGTGGGCCTGGCCACCGAAATCCCCAGCCACAACCTGCGCGAAGTGGCCGACGCCTGCGTGGCCCTCATCAAAAACCCGGCGCTCACCGCCGACGAGTTGTTGGCCATCCTGCCCGGCCCGGATTACCCCGGTGGTGGCCAGATCATCAGCAGCACCACCGACATTGCCGACGCCTACCGCACCGGCCGGGGCAGCCTGAAGGTGCGCGCCCGCTGGAAAATCGAAGACCTGGCCCGTGGCCAGTGGCAACTGGTGGCGACAGAGCTGCCCCCAGGCGTCAGCACCCAGCGCGTGCTGGAAGAACTGGAAGAGCTGACCAACCCCAAGGTCAAGGCTGGTAAAAAGGCGCTCACGCAAGAGCAAACGCAGCTCAAGGCCAGCATCCTGGCGGTGCTGGACGTGGTGCGCGACGAGTCCAGCAAAGACGCACCCGTGCGCCTGGTGTTGGAGCCCAAAAGCAGCCGCACCGAGCAGCAGGAACTCATCACCAGCCTGCTGGCCCACACCAGCCTGGAAACCACCGCGCCCATCAACCTGACGATGGTTGGCTTGGACGGGCGGCCCACACAAAAGTCGTTGCGGCAAATGCTGACGGAATGGATCGAGTTCCGCCAGGGCACCATCACCCGCCGCTCGCAGCACCGGCTGACCAAGGTGCTGGACCGCATCCACATTCTGGAAGGGCGGCAGATTGTTCTGCTGAACATCGACGAAGTGATTGCCATCATCCGCCAGAGCGATGAGCCCAAGGCGGCGTTGATCGAGCGCTTCAACCTGTCTGACCGGCAGGCCGAAGACATCCTGGAAATCCGCCTTCGCCAGTTGGCCCGGCTGGAGGCCATCAAGATCGAGCAGGAGCTGTTGGGCCTGCGGGAAGAGCAGGGCAAGCTCGAGGACATCCTGGGCAACCCAGGCAGCCTGCGTCGCCTGATGGTGCGCGAGATCGAGGCCGACGCCAAAACCTTTGCAGACGCGCGCCGCACCTTGATTCAGGCCGAGAAAAAGGCGGTGGTTGAAATCCGCGTGGTAGACGAACCGGTCACGGTGGTGGTGTCGTCCAAGGGTTGGGTGCGGGCCCGCACCGGCCATGGCCACGAGGCGGGCAGCTTTGCCTTCAAGGCCGGCGATGGGCTGTACGGCACCTTTGAGTGCCGCACGGTGGACACGCTGATCGTGTTCGGCAGCAATGGCCGCGTGTACAGCGTGCCCGTGGCCAGCCTGCCCGGTGCGCGGGGCGACGGCCAGCCCATCACCACCCTGATCGAACTGGAAGCAGGCACCCAGCCCCTGCACTACTTTGCTGGGGGCTTGCAGGCCACGCTGCTGCTGGCCAGTTCAGGCGGCTACGGTTTTTGGGCCACAGTGGACAACATGCTGTCGCGCAACAAAAGTGGCAAGGCCTTCCTCACGCTGGGTGAGGGTGAAACCGCCTGCGTGCCTTCGGTGGTGCAGAACACGGGTGTGGAACCAGCCACCCATGTGTGCTGTGCCTCCACAGGCGGGCGCATCCTCACATTTGAGTTCAGCGAGTTGCGCCAAAGCCCCAAGGGTGGGCGCGGGTTGATGCTGCTGTCATTGGAAGACAAAGACAGCCTGGCAGGTGCAGCGGCCTACACACGCAGTGTGCGCATAGAGGGCGTGGGCCGAGGCGGCAAGGAGCGCGATGAAACACTGGAAATCCGCAGCCTGAACAACGCCCGTGCCCCGCGTGGGCGCAAGGGCAAGGCAGCTGATCTGGGGTTCAAGCCCAACCAGGTGACGCGGGTGGTGTGACGCAATCCGCGCATACTGGCGGGCATGCACTTCATGGCCGACGACTTTCCTTCCTTGCGGACTTCCCGCGCGGGTTCTTCTTCCACCTCGACACTTGCGGCGGATGGGCTGATGCCGGGCTTCAGTCAGCCCTGCACGGCGCAGGAGCTGTGGGATGCCATTCACCAGCCGCAACCATCCCAGCCGGCGGTGCGCCACCTGGGGCAGGCTGTGCTGCACAGTGGCTTGGTGGACAAAGTCACCTTGCGCGCCATGTTGCTGCGCCAGCAGCAGACCCCGGCGGGTGAAGAGCGCAAGCCCCTGGGGCGCATGTTGGTGGAAGAGGGGTTGCTGAGCGAAGCACAACTCAACTCGGTACTGACGCACTGGCTGGGCACGGTGGTGGTGGACCCGCACTTGCTGCCTGCCGACGCCGCTGCGCTGTCGCTGGTGCCCCGCAAATTGGCGCAGCGCGAGGTGCTGCTGCCGCTGATGCTCCGAGACGACACGCTGGTGGTGCTGTTTGCCACACAGTGGGACAAGCGGCAGATGGACGAGCTGCGCTTCATCACACAAAAAAGCATCCTGCCCCTGATGGCCGCGCCAGGTACGCTGCAGGCCGCCCAGGACCGGGCCTATACCGGCTACACCGAACGCAGCTTCAGCATGACGCCGGCCGAGCGCGCGGCGGTCAACGGTACCGTTCGGCAGAATGCCCAAGAGTTGCTGACCGACTTGCGACAGGTGGTGGGCACACCGGATGTGCCCCGCGCCGATGTGGTCGGTGAGTCCGATTCGGTGCTGGTGCGACTGATCAACTCCATGATTGAAGAGGCTATTTCGCAGCGTGCCTCGGATATCCACATCGAAGCCGATGAAGCCCCCAGCCACGTGTGCATTCGCTTGCGCATCGACGGCGAGTTGCGCCCCTATCTGGAGCTGGAAGCGCGGTTCCGGTTTGCGTTGGTGGGGCGTCTGAAAATCATGGCCAGTCTGGACATTTCGGAGCACCGCCGCCCGCAGGACGGAAAAATTGACTTCGCCCGATTTGGAGGCTCCCCGGTGGAGTTGCGCATGGTCACCGTGCCCACCTCGCAAGGACATGAAGATGTGGTGCTGCGACTGCTGGCATCAGGCAAGCCCCTGCCGCTGGATGGCATTGGCCTGTTGCCTGCCAACCTGGACGCCCTGCGAGAAGCGGTCCACCGTCCTTACGGACTGGTGCTGATTTGTGGTCCTACCGGATCGGGCAAGACCACCACGCTTCATTCGGTGCTTAGCGACATCAACACCCGCCAGCGGAAAATCTGGACAGCGGAAGACCCCATTGAAATCACTCAGCCCGGCCTCCGGCAGGTTCAGGTGAACCCGCGCATCGGCTGGACCTTTGCCGCAGCCATGCGCACTTTTTTGCGGGCCGATCCCGACGTGATCATGATTGGCGAGATGCGTGACGAAGAAACCGCCCGCATTGCGGTCGAGGCCTCGCTGACTGGCCATCTGGTGCTGTCCACGCTGCACACCAACTCGGCACCCGAAAGCATCACCCGGTTGCTGGAAATCGGGCTGGACCCCTTCAATTTTTCGGATTCGCTGCTGGCCATCCTGGCCCAGCGGCTGGTGCGCCGCCTTTGTACGCACTGCCGCCAACCTGCCGCTGCCCAGCCAGACCAGCTGGCTCACCTGGCTGCGGTGTATCTGGGGCTGGATGCGCCTGGTCAGGACACGGGTCAGCAGGCGATGGTTGAAGCCCAGGTGGCGCAATGGAAACTGGCGCACGGCAACGGGGAGGGTGGCGTCAACCTGTACCGTCACCAGGGGTGCGAACATTGCGCGGGTTCGGGGTTCAAGGGGCGGCTGGGTGTGCACGAGCTGATGCTCAGCAAAGACGATGCGCGCGCCTTGATCCGCAAGCGGGCATCTGCGGGCGAGTTGCGCCAATCGGCGCTGGCTCACGGCATGTTGACCTTGCGCCAGGACGGCATTGAAAAGGCCCTGCAGGGCCTGACCGAGGTGAGCGAGGTGCTGGCGGCTGCCAACGCGTGAGGGAGCTCAGGCCAGTTCGGCGATCAGCTCGATTTCCACACAGGCACCCATTGGCAACTGGGCCACACCGAACGCGCTGCGGGCATGTGCGCCCACTTCAGCTCCAAACACTTCACCCAGCAACTCACTGCAGCCGTTGGTGACGAGGTGCTGCTCGGTGTAGTCGGCGGTGGAGTTGACCAGGCTCATCACTTTCACGATGCGTTTCACGCCGTTCAGGTCGGTGCCGGCCGCGGCACAGGCCGCAGCCAAGGTGCCCATCAGGTCAATGGCCACGGCGCGGGCGGCCAGCTTGGCGTGGTCGGTGCTCATGTCGCGGCCCAGTTGGCCCACCCAGGGTTTGCCGTCTTGCTTGGCGATGTGGCCACTCAGAAACACCAGCTTGCCTGATAGGCAGCGGCGGGAATGGCCACCGGGGGCAGGGTGATGTTCAGGGTTTGGAGTTGTTGCAGTGCGTTCATGGTGTTTGCCGTAAAAAATGAAAGAAAAATGCTCTTGGCGCTTGATGGTATTGACTTTTCAGCTGCGAAATCAGAATCCATTGGCAGGCCATTTGGCCATCAGCGCTTCGAAGTCGCCAGCTGACACGGGGCGTGAAAACAGGTAGCCCTGACCAAAATCGCAACCCGCCTGGGCCAGCAGGTCACGCTGTTCTTCCGTTTCAATGCCCTCCGCCACCACCTTCAGGCCCAGCTCGTGCGCCATCACGATGGTGGCTTTGCAAAGTGCCAGGTCTTTGCTGTTGGCGTGCAGCCCGCGCACAAAAGACTGGTCGATTTTCAGGTAATCCAGGTCGAACTGGTGCAGGTACGACAGCGCCGAGTAGCCGGTGCCAAAGTCGTCCAACGATATCTCGAAACCTGCGGCGTGCAGGGCGCTCAATTGCTGGCGCGTGCCGGCCGACGCGTCCATCAGCAGGCCCTCGGTGATTTCCAGCACCAGGCTGTGGCCGTCCAGTCCCAGCGTGGCCAAGTGCGCAGTCAGTGTGCCGGGTTGCAGTCCCTGGCGCTGGTACTGCAGGGGCGAGGTGTTGATACCGATTTGAAACTCAGGGTGCAAACTGCGCCGCCACTGGGCCACCTGCGCGGCAGCGGTCTCGAACACCCACTGGCCTATCTCGTGGATGCTGCCTGACTCTTCTGCAATGGGTATGAAGGTGGCGGGGCCCACCTCACCCTGTGTGGGGTGTTGCCATCGGATCAGCGCCTCGGCTTTGCGGACCATTCCCGTGCGCAGGTCAACCACGGGTTGGTAGGCCAGCCAAAACTGTTCTCCGCTCAAGGCGGAACGCAGGTCGCGGGCAATGCGTGAACGCACCAGGGTGGCCTCCTGCATGGCCGAGGTGAAGCGTTCAAACCGGTTGCGGCCCAGGCGTTTGGCGGCGTACATGGCCTGGTCGGCTTGTTTGATCAGGGTCTCGGCATCCTGAGCGTCGTCGGGGAACAGCGTGATGCCGATGCTGGCCGAGACGTAGTCCAGCTCCAGCCCCAGGTGAAACGGCTCGGCCATGCGTTGGAGCAAAGCCTCGCACAGGGTACCGGCGCGCTCAGCCACACCATTGCCGGCGATCAGCAGTGTGAATTCGTCGCCACCCATGCGGGCCACCATGTCTGACTCGCGCACACAGGCACGCAGGCGCTGTGCAGCGGTTTGCAGCAGGTGGTCACCCATGTCATGGCCGTGGGTGTCATTGATTTCTTTGAACCGATCGAGGTCGAGGAACATCATTGCCAGCTCTTCTCCACGAGCCCCAGCCAAGGCCAGGCGGTCTTCCAGGTGGTCGCGGAACATGCGGCGGTTCGGCAGGCCGGTGAGCGAGTCGTAGTTGGCTTGGTTCCAGATCAGGTGTTCGTGCTGCTTGCGCATGCTGATATCGCGCGAGATCAGTATGAAACGCGCCTGCCCGTTGGCCAGGCCCTTTTTGCGCGCCACCGACAGCTCAAACCAGGTTTTGCCCTGTGGCAGATCCAGCGCCACCTGCCTCCCGTAGGAGTGGCCCTGTGCCCTGGCTTCTGCCAGTGCAGCCATCACCTCTTGCGCGGCGGCAGTCGGCATGACCTCTGACACCTTTCGCCCCAGCAGTTGTTTGGGGGGCACCGCCAGCAGGTTTTGCTGACCTGCGCGGTAGTCGAGGTAATGGCCCTCTTCATCGAGTTCAAACAGCAGGTCGGGAATGGCTTCCAGCGTGGCGGCCAGGTCGCTGTGGGCAAGGTTGAGTGCGTCTTGCTGCGCTCGCAGCGATTCCTCGGCGCGCTTGAAGTGAGTCACATCCTGAAAGCTCCACACGCGCCCCACCGGTTGCCCGTCCAGCAATTGGGGCAGCGAATGGCGCACCATCACCCGGCCGTCCTTCAGCTCAATCTGGTCGCGGGTTTCCTGCAGCGGGTTTTGGTCAGCCTCGTGCGTGCTGCGCAGGAAATGGTCGGGGTCTGCCATGTGACCCGCCACGGCATCGCGCATGGTGTTCGGCGTATGGGCCGCCATCTGTGCTTCGTTCAGGCCCACAGCGTGCAGAAACTGGCGGTTGTAGTGTTTCACTTGCCCATCGGTACCCACCACCAAAACCGCATCGGCGGTGGACTCCAGCGTGGCCTTGATGAGGGAGAGTGACTGCGCCAAGTCCCCGTTGGCCTGCTGAAGCTTCGCATTGGCCTGTGCCACTTGCGTGCGCGCCATCGACAAGCGCGACACGTACACCCATAGCAGCCCGGCCGTAAAAAACACGAGCACCAGAAGCCCACCGGTCACTGCCAACACCACTTGGCGCTCCTGCCGGGCATCTGCCAACACGGCGCTGCGGGGCATGCCTGCTGAAATGAGCAGCCCGGCGTACAGGGTGGGCCTCACGGCCAAAACGGATGCTTCGCTGCTGAGTCGCCCCGACTCTGCGTGGGCCTGGCCGTTGGCCGCAGCCGGGTTCAGGGGCGGCGCCAACATCTGGCCAATGAGGGCGTCCAGCGCGGGGTGGCTGGCCAGCAACTGGCCGTTGTCTCGCTCCAGCGTCACCCACATCTGACCCAGCGGGTCACCGGGGTCCATCAGACTGGCCACCAGCGGCAAGTGGACCTCTGCCACAGCCACCGCCTTGTGCTGGTTGGCCAGCAGCACCGAGCGCGCAAAAAACAGCGAACGGTCTGGCCCCGCGCTATTGGACTGCGGCCCGCTCACTTCCAGCGATGGGTAGGGCTGCGCCAGCAGACGCTCCAGGAAACCTACTGGCAACTGCAAACCGAGGCGGGCGGTGGCGGGTTTGGCGCTGAACAGCACTTGCCCGTTTTCGTCCACCACGGCCACGTCGCGCAGCATCAGGTTTTGGTTCAGCGCGGCTTTGAGCAGGCGCTGCACTGCCAGGACTGGTGCAGTGCTGCGCTGGTCGTCTGGGTTGCCCGGGAGTTCGCGCACCCAGTCAGTGGTCTCGGCCAGCAGCATGTCCACGCCCACCAAGGTGCGGTTGATCGTGCTTTCTGCGGCGCTCACGACGCGCTCCACCTGGTCGCGCCCCGATTGCAGGGCCAACTGTTCGCTGCGGCGGATCTGGCTCAGCGCAGCCCATATCAGCAACACGGCAAACACGCCCACCATCACGCCAAAGATGGCGACCATGCGGCGCAAGGGGACCGGTGCGGGGATGGCGGTCACGTGTTCAGGGCTTGCGTGGCAAAGGTGTGGCGCGCAGGCCGGTGGCCGGGGCCATCAGCCGGTTCCAGACGGGAGCACAGGTGTCGCCACAGCGCTGCAGCCATGCGGGCAGCACGCTGGTGCGGAACGCTTCACGGAGTTTTTGCTCGTCAGCGGTGCTGGTGGCGACTTCGGTCATTTGCCCAGGTTTTCCTGTCAGGCAACCAGCTTGGCCGGTGTTGCAGGCCACGCCCGCCCGCATTTGTTGTTCGGCGTCCTCCCAAACAGCGGCTTCCAGGCTGCGCAGTGCGGTGCGGAGTGTGTCGCGCGCCGAGGCGGGCAGGGCGTTCCATGCGGCCTTGTTGGCTCCAAAAACCGAAATCCCCCACGTGGTGGCACTGGTGTGCAGGTGGCTGGTCAGGGTGTGCAGACCGATGGTGTTGCCCGTCATACCGCCGGTGATGGCGCAATCGACGTTGCCATTGCGCACATTGGCCATCAGCTCGGAGAACTCCACCTGCAGCGGGATCACGCCGAAGGGGCGCAGCAGGTCGGCCTGCGTGGGGTTGCTGATGCGTACCCGTCGGCCAGACAGGTCAGACAGCCCCTTGAACGGTTTGGTGCAAAAAGTGATTTGCGGCGGGTAGGTGTAGATGGCCAGCACCTCGATGCCATGGCGTTCACGCATGGTCTGTTCCAGGTGGGGCCGGAATGCAGCCATGGAGCGACGCAGGCTTGCCATGTCCGGGTTGAGCCCAGCCAGGTCGAGCGCAGCGAGTTCCGGGTCGGTGGTGAGCACACCCGACAGCAGCACCGTGCCAAACGGCACCACCCCGAGCTGTATCAGCCGCAGCGCTTCATGGGTACGCAGTCCGGCCTTGTTGAACGGCACGATGTCGGCACGCAATTGACCCTGGGTCAGGCGCGGCAGCTCCTGCGTCCAAAAAGGCTCTTCAAACTGGGTGTACTGCGTCAGACCGGCCAGACCACCCACGATGCGCAACTGCAGTGGCTTGGAGGTGCCGGCCTCAGTCGCTGCGGCGGCTGGCTGAATGGCCCCGGCCAGTACCGTACAAGCCAGCACAAACCCCGCAGCCCAGCGGCAGGCCGCATGCAGTGTGCGGCATGGTGTGGCCGCTGGGGCCGGCGGGAAGCAGTGCATCTGGGGCATGGGCCGCATCTTATCGTTCGGTTGGTGCGGGTCATGGGCCTCAGGCAGTAAGGGTGCCATCAGTAAAATCGGCGTCAATCGGAGGCTGATCCTCCGGCTGTCCGGTTTTTCATCCTCAACATCATTCAAGCCATGTCATTGAACAACGTCACCCCCGGCTCCAAGGCACCAGAAGCTTTCAACGTCATCATCGAAATCTCTGCCAACTCCGACCCTGTGAAGTACGAGGTGGACAAAGAGTCTGGCGCGTTGTTTGTGGACCGTTTCATGGGCACGGCCATGCACTACCCCTGCAACTACGGCTACATCCCGCAGACCATCAGTGGCGACGGTGACCCTGTGGACGTGCTGGTGCTGACCCCGTTCCCATTGCCTCCTGGTGTGGTGGTGCCTTGCCGCGCCATCGGCATGTTCAAAATGACCGACGAAGGTGGTGAAGACGCCAAGCTCCTGGCCGTGCCCACCCAAAAAATCCTGCCGTTCTACGACCACATCAACTGGTGCTGAAGAACATCGCCCACTTCTTTGAACACTACAAAGACCTGGAGCCCGGCAAGTGGGTCAAGGTCAATGGCTGGGTCGGCATTCCCGAAGCCCACAAAGAAATCACCGATGGCATGGCTGCTTACGCTGCATCGCAAAAATGATGCTTTTTTAGCGTCCAGAGCTCTCCTCTAAAGGAAAGTTTGCTCCGATTTAAAGCGCCTGGGAGGGTTCTCCACGGCGCTTTTTTTTCGTACGAGCGGCCGTGAAAGAGTCTTTGTACATGGCCTTGAACGTCTGGGGACAAGGCCAAAAACGTACACTTCGAGGGATGAACGCCCCCGTCGATGTCTCCCTTTTCCCCCGCGCCGCCAAGCCGCTGAACAGCTACCGCAAGTACTGGGCTGCCCGCTTTGGCACCGCACCGTTTCTGCCCATGAGCCGGGCCGAAATGGACAAACTGGGTTGGGACAGCTGCGACATCGTGCTGGTAACGGGCGATGCCTATGTGGACCACCCCAGCTTTGGCATGGCCGTGATTGGCCGCATGCTGGAAAATCAGGGGTTCAGGGTGGGCATCATTGCCCAGCCCGACTGGCAAAGCGCTGACCCAAGCCCAACCTGTTCTGGGGCGTGACCGCCGGGAACATGGACAGCATGATCAACCGCTACACGGCGGACCGCAAAATCCGCAGCGACGACGCCTACACCCCCGGCGATGTGGGTGGCAAGCGTCCCGACCGTGCGGCCATTGTGTACAGCCAGCGCTGCCGTGAGGCTTTCCCCGAGGTGCCCATCATTCTGGGCGGCATTGAAGGCAGCCTTCGCCGCATTGCCCACTACGACTACTGGAGCGACAAAGTGCGCCGCAGCATCGTGGTCGACGCCAAATGCGACCTGCTGCTGTACGGCAACGCCGAGCGCGCGATTGTGGAAATTGCCCACCGCCTGGCCGCTCGCGAGCCGGTGACGCAGATCACCGATGTGCGGGGCACCGCGTTTTTCCGCCGTGAAACCCCCACGGGCGATGACCGTTGGTTTGAGATCGACTCCACCAGCGTGGACTCGCCCGGCCGCGTGGAGGCCCATGTCAACCCCTACCTGACCACGGCCGACCTGGCCAAGGAAAACGACACCACCTGTGTCAAACCCGGTATGGGTGGCAGTGCTGATAGTGAAGCTGAGAAACCAATACAGGAAAGCGCTGGAGGCCAAAAAAGCTTGAAGAATGAAGGCCCGGCGTTGCAAGGCAATGTCAAGCCGCTGGCCTTCATGCAAAACCCGGCCCTGCCCACTCGGGTGGCGGGCACGGGCAAAGGCGGGCACGGCGCGCTGTGGGTGCCGCCACGCGACCGCTCGGTCATCCGCCTGCCCAGCTACGAGCAGGTGAAGAGCGACCCTGTGCTCTACGCCCACGCCAACCGCGTGCTGCACCTGGAAACCAACCCCGGCAACGCCCGTGCCCTGGTGCAGGCCCACGGCGAGGGCACCACGGCGCGCGACGTGTGGATCACCCCGCCCCCCATCCCACTCACCACGGCCGAGATGGATCTGGTGTTTGGGCTGCCTTACGCCCGCAGCCCACACCCTGCTTATGCCGACGAGAACGGCAGCCACGACGGCGCCACCAAAATCCCGGCCTGGGAAATGATTCGGTTCAGTGTGAACATCATGCGTGGGTGTTTTGGGGGCTGCACGTTTTGCAGCATCACCGAACACGAGGGCCGCATCATCCAGAGCCGTTCGGAAGACTCTGTCATTCAAGAGGTGGAAGACATCCGTGACAAGGTGAAGGGCTTCACCGGCGTCATTTCAGACCTGGGTGGCCCCACGGCCAACATGTACCGCATCGGTTGCAAAAGCCCGGAGATTGAAGTCGCCTGCCGCAAACCCAGCTGCGTGTACCCGGGTATCTGCTCCAACCTCAACACCGACCACTCCGCCCTCATCAAGATGTACCGGCGGGCGAGGGGGTTGAAGGGCATCAAGAAGATATTGATCGGCTCCGGCCTGCGCTACGACCTGGCGGTGCAAAGCCCTGAGTACGTGAAAGAACTGGTGACGCACCACGTGGGTGGCTACCTGAAGATTGCGCCTGAGCACACCGAAGGCGGGCCGCTGTCCAAAATGATGAAGCCCGGCATTGGCAGCTACGACAAGTTCAAACAGATGTTTGAAAAGTTCAGCGAAGAAGCGGGCAAAAAGCAGTTTCTCATTCCGTACTTCATCGCAGCCCACCCCGGCACACGCGACGAAGACATGATGAACCTGGCCCTGTGGCTGAAAAAAAACGGTTTCCGTGCCGACCAGGTGCAAACCTTCTACCCCAGCCCCATGGCCACGGCCACGGCCATGTACCACTCGGGGCGCAACCCATTGCGCAAGGTGCGCCGCCAGGCCGAGAGCGACGACGAAACGGTGGACATCGTGCGTGGCGACAAACGCCGCCGACTTCACAAGGCGTTTTTGCGCTACCACGACCCCAACAACTGGCCGCTGCTGCGCGAGGCGCTGAAAACCATGGGCCGCGCCGACCTGATTGGCAACGGCAAACACCACCTCATTCCCACCTTCCAGCCGCTGACCGATGGCGGCTACCAAAGTGCGCGCAAGAAAAACAGCACTCCCGGCACGGGCACTGCCTCATCGGCGGCCAAGCCGTCACCCGGCAAGGGGGTGGTGGTGGGTTTGAAGGGCAAGCAACCCGTGAAGGGTCAGGTGCTGACGCAGCACACCGGCCTGCCCCCTCGCAGCCCGAACCTGAAGCCCGTCAAGCCCAATGGCGGGCGCACCACCCGCAAAACCCATTGAGCCTGTGTGGATGGCATGAAAAAAGGGGCGCGAGGCCCCTTTTTTGCTGCTCAGCGCCCAGCGACGTGTCAGAGATGGGTCACAGGAATGTAGAAAGCCACGCCACGATGGCGATGGCCACGGCCACACCTGTGGCAATGATGAAGTTGAATTGACGACCGCGCTGTATTTCAGCTTCTTCAGAAAGTTTGTCGGCCATACGCTGCTTCACGTATTCTGGGTTTGGCTGGAGTGGGTTGCGGCAGTAGGGGCACACGGTGGCTTCGGGCATCACATATTCAGTGCATTTGGGGCACTTCACGTGGGTCATGTCCATGTCGTGTGTGATGGTGTCCAAGGCCTCTGACAGGGCCAGGTCTTTGCTCATCATCAGCAGTACAAAACCCAGCAGTGGTGACAGCAAAGTGCCAATCAGCAACCACGACATGAAGCCCCGGCCCCGTTGTTTGGCCAGCATGCCCAGCGCGGCGGCAAAGGCCAGCCAAATCAGCAAAAAAGTCATTCGGGTTCCCTCGTTTGTTTGGTGCGGCAGGATACCGTCTGCCAGACATCTTGGACGCACATTGTGGTGTGTTCTACGCCAAGAGTGTGCACTTTTTCACGCCATGGTCAGCAGCGGGATGTCGTGTGCAACGGCCAGTGCATCCAGTGCCTGCCGCGTGTGGCATGCCATCCAAGCGGCCAACTGTCTGTGTGTGTCAGGCGATTGCATCTGTTGGGCTGCGTCTGCTGTCAGGCCTGCCACATGGCACAGTGCTTTGGCAAAGTGTGGCTCCAGAGCTGCCACCGCCACCCGACCATCTGCGCAGGCGTATACCTTGTAGCCCGCGTGTGCCCCGCCCACATCGCCGTTGGGCAGCGTCAGGCCCCATTGGCGCGGCAATGCCAGCCACGCTGCTGCATCGCTCAAGGCGACCTCCAGTGCAGTGCCATGACCTTGGACGTGCCGGGCCAGTACCGCTTGCAACACGGCCTCGCTGGCGGCCAGGGCCCCGGCCATGTCGGCGTACAGGGTGGGCGGCAAGCGGAGGTCAGGTACCAGTGCGGCCTCGGCCATGTAGGTCAGGTCGTGACCGGCTTCTTCTGCCCGCGCCGCAGGGGCACCCACGATGGTTACCACCGACAGCATTGGGTGTGCGGCAGACAAAGTTCTCCAGCTCAGCCCCAGCTTGTTCAGTGCCGAGGGCCGGAAAGATGTCAGCAACACATCGGTTTGGGCCAGCAGAGAGTGGACCGTTTGCTGTCCGTCGGGCTGCTTCAGGTCCGCAGTTTGCACGGCCAGACCCTCGTGCATGGCTGCGTAGGCGGGCGGGCTGTACCGTGCCATGGGGTCACCGCTGGGGGGCTCCAGTTTGGTGCAGTGGGCGCCCAGCCGGGCCAGCCGCATCAGGGCGGCTGGCCCAGGCAGGTTGAGTGCAAGGCTCAGCACCCGGACACCGTTCAGGGGACGGTGCGCGGCCAATGGAGGGGCTGTAGCAGGGTTTGTCATGGAAATTTCACACAAAAGTCGTTCGCCTGACACAGGTGTTTTTAAAGATAGGCGACACACAAAACAGAACGAAAGTTTCGCATGAAAGAACTGCCTACCCCCACCATGGACCTGTCGCCCATTGCCTTGCCCCGTGGTTTGCTGCGATCTATTGCGCCCATTGCTCCCATCGGTCAGGTCGCACCCGTGCCAAGCGCCCTGTCAGTGGCCCCGGCGGCAGGGGGCCTGTCGGTCACCTGGGCGCGCCACCAGGACGAAGTGCGGGAGGCACAGCGCCTGCGCCACACCGTGTTTGCCGGTGAAATGGGTGCTCGCCTGCCGCGCACCCTGGAGGGACATGACATCGATTTGTTTGACGACTACTGTGAACACCTGCTTGTGCGCGACGTGGCCTCAGGCATGGTGGTGGGCACCTACCGTGTCTTGACACCCGCCCAAGCCAAGCGGGTGGGGAGTTTTTACAGCGACACCGAATTTGACCTCACCCGACTGCGGTTTTTGCGCGAAAGCATGGTGGAGCTGGGGCGCAGTTGCGTGCACGCAGAGCACCGACACGGGGGCGTGATCATGGCGCTGTGGGGGGCGCTGGCCGATTTCATGGTGCGCAACCGTCTCGACACCATGATTGGGTGCGCCAGCATTCCGATGCAGCACCCAGGCCCGCACGGCATGGTGGGTGGGGGCCACGCGGCGGCCAGCATTTGGCACAAGTTGAAAGACCTGCACATGGCATCCGTGGAGTTCCATGTTCGCCCGCGCCTGCCTCTGCCGGTCGACAGGCTGGACACCACGCTGGATGTTGAGCCCCCCGCACTCATCAAAGGCTATTTGCGCCTGGGAGCCAAAATTTTGGGCGCACCGGCCTGGGACCCCGACTTCAACGCAGCCGATCTGCCCATGATCATGCGCATCGCCGATCTGCCACCCCGCTACCGCAAGCATTTTCTGGGCGCATGACCCAGTTGGGCGCAGCACGCCCAAGTCAAAACAAGACTGGAGGCGTACATGAAGATCGCTTTGGTGACCGATGCCTGGACGCCCCAGGCAAATGGTGTGGTCAGCACACTCCAAGCACTGGTCCGTGCCCTGGCCGCTGAGGGCCATGAGGTGGATGTCGTCCACGCGTGGCGGTTTCAGCGCCAGATGACGGTGCCGGGCTCGCCGGGTGTGGGGATGGCTTTTTGGCCGCATCGGGAACTGGCGGAGTTGTTGGCCGCTTCACGCCCCGACGCCATCCACTTGGCCACCGAAGGTCCATTGGGCTGGGCTGCCCGGCGCTATTGTCTGCGGCGCAAGTTGCCGTTCACCACGGCGTTTCACACCAAGTTTCCCGACATCTTGCACGCCCGGCATCGGCTGCCACGCCGTTTGGGCTACGCGGTGCTGCGCTGGTTCCATGCGTCTTCGCAGGGGGTGCTGGTGGCCAGCCAGAGTGTGGGCCACATGCTCTGGAGGCCAAGGGCTTTCGCCGTGTGCGCGCGTGGACCCCGGGGGTTGACACGCGGCAGTTTTGCTTTGAGCCACAGGCGCGGCCATGCCCTGCCTTGGGGCCTTTGCCAAGACCCGTGCTGCTGTGTGTGGGCCGTGTGGCTACCGAAAAAAACCTGCCCGCCTTCCTGGATCTTGACCTGCCTGGCAGCAAGGTCGTGTGTGGTGTGGGCCCGCAGCTTGCCCACCTGCAGGCCAGTCATCCTGAGGTGCATTGGGTAGGGCATTTGCCCCCGCAGGACCTGGCAGCGCTGTACGCCAGCGCCGACGTGCTGGTGTTTCCCAGTCGCCTGGAAACGTTTGGCCAGGTGATGCTGGAGGCTATGTCGTGTGGCACCCCAGTGGCCGCGCACCCCGAACACGGCCCCATGGACATCCTGGCCAAAGGGCAGGGTGGCGCGGTGGCCCCCAATTTGCGTGAGGCCGTGCTGCGCGCACTTGCCATACCGCGCCACCATGCCCGGCTGCGTGCCCTCGACTTCAACTGGGTGCAATCGGCACAACAGTTTGTGCGACATCTGGTTCAAATAAAGAAGCTTGAAATACAATACAGAAAAGCGCTAGATGCGAATTTTTGTCATAAATCTGCACAGGCAGGAAAGCTGTTGTCACCGATCCGTCACAAAACTGCCAAATAACCCAGGGGGCGGGTGGCTATCATGAAAGCGTCACATTCTGGCCATAGCCCCATGATCTTGCCCTCATCTTTGCCCGAACCTGCTTCCAGCCCTGCGGCCGACACAGAGGCCAAGGTCGCTGCCAAAAAGTCCCGCCGGGTACCCGCTGGTTTGCGGCTCAGCCCCGCCAACAGCGTTGTCAAGGACAAAAAGCCTTTGCAGGCCGTCTTGCCACCGGCTGCCAGGCTCCATTTGCTGGACCGTGACCAAAGCATTCTGTCGTTCAACGAACGGGTGCTGAGCTGGGCGCGCAGGCCAGAGGTCCCTCTGCTGGAGCGGTTGCGTTACCTGTGCATCGTCTCGTCCAACCTGGACGAATTTTTCGAGGTGCGTGCCGCTGCGCACATGACGGCCCAACTCAGCAACGACAAAAAAGGTGCCTACACCGACCTGAGTTTTGCTGCCCTGTCTGAGCGTGTGCACGCGTTGGTGGCCGAGCAGTACCAGATATACAACCAGGACCTGCTGCCGACTCTTGAAAAGCGCGGCATCAAAACGCTGGCCCACGGCGAACGCAACGTGCGTCAACGCGCCTGGGTGAGGGACCACTTTGTGCGTGAGGTGCAGCCCCTGCTGGTTCCGGTGGGGCTGGACCCTGCCCACCCGTTTCCGCAGGTGGCCAACAAGTCACTCAACTTCATTGTGCGGTTGGCCGGGCGTGACGCCTTTGGCCGCGAAAATGAAATTGCCATCGTCAAGGTGCCGCGGTTTTTGCCCAGGTACTTGGCCATGCCTGCGGCGAAAGGCTCCAAGCAGCAACATTTTGTGTCGATCTCCAGCCTGATCCGCGGGCACCTGGTGGACTTGTTCCCTGGGCGGCAGGTGACAGAGTTTTCACAGTTCCGCGTCACACGCCACTCCGACCTGGCGGTGGACGAAGAAGAAGTCAAAAACCTGCGCACTGCGTTGCGCAAAGGTTTGCAGCAGCGCCACTACGGCCAGGCCGTGAGGCTGGAGGTCTCGGCGGGTTGCTCCGGATTTCTGTCGGATTTCTTGTTGCAGCAGTTTGGGTTGCCGTCGGAGGCTTTGTACCGCGTGCATGGTCCCGTCAACTTGGTGCGGCTGACCCAGCTCATCGACCTGGTGGATGCGCCGACGATGCGTTTTGAGCGGTACTTGGCGGGTTGGCCCACGCAGCTCAGTGTGGGGCAGTCGTTTTTTGACCGCCTGCAGCAGGGCGATGTGCTGGTGCACCAGCCCTACGAAACCTTTGAATCGGTGCTGGCTTTCCTGCGCGAGGCGGTGGACGACCCCAATGTGTTGGCCATCAAGCAAACCATCTACCGCACGGGGTCCCGCTCTGAGCTGATGGAGTTGCTGCGCGAAGCCGTGCGCCGTGGCAAAGAAGTGACTGCGGTGGTTGAGCTCAAGGCCCGTTTCGACGAAGAGGCAAACATCAATTACGCCGAGCGGCTTGAATCGGTGGGTGCACAGGTGGTGTACGGCGTGGTCGGGCTGAAAACGCATGCCAAGATGATGTTGGTGACCCGTCGCGAGGACAACAGGCTGGTGCGTTACGCGCATTTGTCCACAGGTAACTACAACCCCGGCACTGCCAAGCTGTACACCGATTTGAGTTACCTCACCGCCGACCCGCTGCTGACACAAGATGTGGAACAGGTGTTTTTGCACCTGGCCAGCCAGAACCGCCTGCCCAAGCTGCACAAGCTGCTGGTGGCACCTTTCCACCTGCACAAAGCCATGCTGGAGCATATGGAGCAGGCATGTCATGCGGCACAGGCGGGCAAACCGGCGCGTATTTTTCTGAAAATGAACGCGCTCACCGATGAAGCTTTGGCACGCGGGCTGGCCCACGCGTCGCAATGCGGGGTGCACGTTGATATCGTGGTGCGGGGTGCCTGCATATTGCCTGCCGGGGTGAAAGGCGTGACCGACAACATCCGCGTGCGTTCCGTCATCGGGCGTTTGCTGGAGCACTCACGGGTGTTCCACTTCCAAATCGGAGATGACGACCAACTGTGGCTGTCCAGCGCGGACTGGATGAACCGCAACATGCTGCGCCGTGTGGAACTGGCTTGGCCCGTGACAGATTCGCACCTGAAGCAGCGGGTGATTGACGAGTGTCAGACCCTCTATCTGGCAGACACCCGCGATGCCTGGAATTTGATGCCCGACGGGCACTACGCCCCCGCTGTGGCCGAACACACCGCCAAAGGCCGGGCTCTGCCCATGGCTTCGGCACAGGGCACCCTGATGGCGCGCTACGGCCGCAAAGGCTGAACACGCCGATAAAACCTGTTGCGGGGAGCAGTCAGCTTGTCAGTTGAACGCGAAGGTCAGCCGCCAGCCGACCTTTTGCCAGGCCAGCGCCTCTTCCTGTATCAGCCAGGCCGATTGTGGGTGCGCCGTCGCCCAGCCCACATCGGCCACGAGCTTGAACTGCCTGGGCTTGAACTGGAGCGTGATGGCCTGGTGTGCCGGATCCCGGCGGGCGTGGCACAACAAGACGGCGAGGCGCAGGCACATCAGTTGTTTGACCAGCAGTTCGTCGTCGAGGTAGGCCTCCAGCTTGCGCCCCAGCACCAGCAAACTCAGTCGCTGCAGCTCGACCATGGAGAAGCCAGGCGCATCCACATGCTCCAGCACGTAAGCACCGTGGTGGTGTGCGTCGTCGTGCGAGATGTGTACGCCCAGTTCGTGCAGTTTCGCGGCCCACTCCAGCTTTTTGGAATGGCGTTCTTTCTGCTCGTTGGGCTGCGCAATCTGGCGAAAGAGGTGATTTGCCACCAGGCCCACGCGTTTGGCCTGTGGTACATCCACTGAAAAGCGGTCGCACAGCCACTGCACCGTGCGTTCGCGCACGTCTGACACGTCGGAGCCCCGGTCAATCAGGTCATACAGCGCCCCGTTGCGCAGTGCTCCCTGTGCAGCCTGCATGTGGTCGATGCTGAACAGGTCGAACACTGCCCGCAGCACGCTGATGCCACCGCCGATGACCAGTTTGCGGTCGTCCTTGAGGCCTTCCAGGCGGAGGTTGTCGACGGTTTGGGCCCGGATCAGCTTCTCTTGCAGCCAGTCCAGGCTCTCGCGGCTGATGGTGTTGCCGTCGCGGCCGTTGGCCGCCAGCACATCGGCAATCGCTCCCACGGTGCCAGACGATCCGTAAGCCACGTCCCATTGGTCGCGGGGAAACATGTCCAAGGCTTCATCCAGCACCGCTTGCGCGGCAATCTCGGCGGTTCTGAACGCGGCAGGGGCAAACACGTTCCGACCAAGCCACGCTGCCCAGCCGGAACGAGTCCATGGCTTTGGCCTGAAAGCCTTGGCCCATGATGATTTCGGTCGACCGTCCGCCGATGTCCACCACCAGCCTGCGTTCATCAGACTGAGGCAACAGGCGTGACACGCCCTGGTAGATCAGCCGAGCTTCTTCCAGACCGGAAATCACTTCGATGGGAAAGCCCAGGATCAGCTGCGCCTTCTGGATGAATACGTCGCGGTTGCGGGCCTCGCGCAGGGTTTGGGTGGCAACGGCACGCACCTGCGTGCGCTGAAACCCCTTGATGCGCTCGGCAAAGCGGGCCAGGCAGTCCCAGCCACGTTGCATGGCCACGTCGGACAGGTTGCGGTCTTCGCCCAGGCCGCCGCCTTGTCGCACGCCTTCCTTCAGGTACTCCACACGTTGAATGTGACCGTGGTCGTAGCGTCCGATTTCGAGCCTGAAACTGTTGGAGCCCAGGTCGACTGCGGCGAGTAATGTTCCGTTTTGCATGGGGGTTGTGTGCCAGTTGGCCGCGAGCATAGCACCGAGTTTTTCGTGCTTTGGGCAGGCAGGGCCCGGGTGTTGGAAAGTGGTGTGGATGCAGTTTGTGTCACATGTATGTCACAAAAGCTTCCTAGAGTCGCGGCATCTTGCTCAACCAACCCGAAAGGTTTTTTCCATGAAACGTCTGTTCCTGAAATCCGTGGCTGCTTCTGTCGCCGCTCTGGCCTTCGGCACTTCGGCCATCGCAGCCGACATCACCGGTGCTGGTGCTACCTTCCCGTTCCCCGTCTACGCCAAGTGGGCTGAGGCTTACAAAGCAGCCACAGGTACAGGTCTGAACTACCAGTCCATCGGTTCTTCTGGCGGTTTGAAGCAAATCCGCGCAAAAACCGTGGCATTTGGTGCTTCCGACGCCCCTGTGGGCGGTGCAGACCTGGACAAGGATGGCATGGTGCAGTTCCCAGCCATCATCGGTGGCACGGTCCCTGTGTTCAACCTCGACGGCATCAAGCCTGGCGATCTGAAAATCACCGGCCCCGTGCTGGCTGACCTGTTCCTGGGCAACATCACCAAGTGGAACGATGCCAAACTGGCCGCGTTGAACCCTGGCGTGGCGCTGCCTGATACGGCCGTGACCGTGGTGCACCGCGCTGACGGCTCAGGTACAACGTTCAACTTCACCGACTACCTGGCTGCCATCAGCCCCGAGTGGGCCAGCAAAGTGGGCAAGGGCGCCGCTGTCAAGTGGCCTGCCGCATCGTCGGTGGGTGGCAAGGGCAACGAAGGCGTGGCCGCCAACGTGAACCGTGTGAAGGGTGCCGTGGGTTACGTTGAATACGCCTACGTCAAGAAAAACAACATGCCCTTCATGCAGCTGCAAAACGCCAACGGCAAGTATGTCAAGCCCGACGACGTGACATTTGCTGCTGCTGCTGCTGGTGCCGACTGGTTCAGCGTGCCTGGCATGGGCGTGTCGATGGTCAACGCCAAGGGCGACACCAGCTGGCCCATCAGCACAGCCTCTTTCATCCTGATGTACAAGCAACCCACCAACAAGGCTGAGTCCGCTGAAGTGTTGAAGTTCTTTGACTGGTCTTTCAAGAACGGCAAGAAGCTGGCTTCCGACCTGGACTACGTGCCATTGCCCGACAGCCTGACCGACCAGATCCGCTCCAAAGTCTGGTCCCAAATCAACAACAAGTGATTCAGCGGTAAGCTGACCTGCCTGCCAGCGCACGTCTGTTGCTCTGGCAGGTTTTTGTTTGGTGGGGGTGCCTGTGCCCCTGGTGAGGAGTTTTTATGAGTGTGGTGACCACCATGAATGTGCAGCCTGCAGAAGTACAACTGAACAACCCGAACATGGCGGCCATTGCCAGCAAACAGCGGTTTCAAGACGTGCTGTTTCACCGCATCACCCAGTCGTTCTCTCTGATCGTGCTGGCCGCACTGGTGGGCATCATCATTTCCCTGCTGATCAATGCCTGGCCCAGCTTCCACAAGTTTGGCGTGCAGTTCATCTGGCGCGTGGAGTGGGACATCGTGAACGAGGAGTTCGGTGCGGCCATTGCCATTTTCGGCACGCTGGCCAGTGCTGGCATCGCCCTCCTGATTGCTGTGCCGCTGGCATTTGGCATTGCGCTGTTTCTGACCGAGAACTGTCCTGTGGCGCTGCGTCGCCCGTTGGGTACCGCCATTGAACTGTTGGCCGCCGTACCCTCCATCATTTACGGCATGTTCGGTCTTTTCATTTTTGCTCCGCTGTTCGCCGAGTACGGGCAGCCAGCCATCCAGTCCACCCTCGGGCAAATGCCCTTGATTGGCCCCCTGTTCGGTGGGGCGACCAACGGCATCGGCATCCTGGCCGCGGGCATTGTGCTGGCTTTCATGGTATTGCCATTTGTTGCAGCAGTCATGAGGGATGTGTTTGAAATCGTGCCACCCATCCTGCGCGAATCGGCATACGGACTGGGGTGCACCACGTGGGAGGTGGTGCGCAAGGTCGTGCTGCCGTACACCCAAAAAGGGGTGGTCGGTGGCGTCATGCTCGGCCTGGGCCGTGCGTTGGGCGAAACGATGGCCGTCACGTTTGTGATCGGCAATGCCAACCGGTTGCCCACTTCGCTGTTCTCGCCTGGTACGTCCATCGCTTCGACGCTTGCCAATGAGTTTGGCGAAGCGGCGGATTTCCATGTGTCCACGCTGTTTGCGCTGGCCTTCCTGCTGTTTGTCATCACTTTCGTGGTGCTGGCTGCCGCCAAGATCATGCTGATGAGGGCTGAAAAGGCCAAAGGCGCTTGATGGGCGTGGCTTTATAGCTATCACGAAAGATACACAAAATGGAATTCAATAAATCTCTCTACAACAGCCGCCAGCGTGCCAACACCATCGGTCTGACACTGTCCATGGGAGCCATGGGGCTCGGACTGTTTGTCTTGCTTTGGATCTTGGGCGTGTTGTTTTACAACGGCTTCACTGCGCTGGACTGGAACATGTTCACCCAGTCGACACCTGCCCCCGGTTCCGAAGGCGGTGGTCTTGCCAACGCCATCGTGGGCAGCCTGATGATGCTGGCCTTTGCCGTACTGGTGTCCACTCCCATCGGTGTGTTTGCCGGTGTGTACCTGGCCGAATACGGCGATGAAAGCAAAACGGCAGAACTCACCCGGTTTGTGACCGACATCATGCTGTCTGCGCCGTCCATCGTGTTGGGTCTGTTTGTGTACGCGATCGTCGTGGCACCGATGGGCCATTTCTCCGGCGCTGATCGCCATTCCGGTGGTGGTCCGCACGACTGAGAACATGTTGCGGCTTGTGCCAGGCAGCCTGCGCGAAGCAGCGTTTGCCCTGGGGGCACCCCGTTGGAAGGTGGCTTCCATGGTCACGCTGAGGGCTGCAAAAAGCGGCGTGGTGACCGGGTTGCTGCTGGCCATCGCCCGCATCAGCGGTGAAACAGCGCCGCTGCTGTTCACGGCACTGAACAATCAGTTTTTCAGCACCAACATGTCGGCCCCTCTGTCCAACTTGCCCGTGGTGATTTTCCAGTTTGCCATGAGTCCCTACGACAACTGGGTACGCCTGGCCTGGGGCGGAGCGCTGCTGATCACCCTTGCGGTGCTGGTGCTCAACATCGTTGCGCGGGTGTTCTTCCGTGACCGGTCTGCGGGCTGATGCCCACTTAACGCTTTAATCTTTTACAGGACCATCAGCATGCCTGACACCTCGACTCAAACGCCAAACGCCATCGAAGTTCGCAACCTCAACTTCTTTAATGTCAACATGGACATTCCCGAGCGGAAAGTGACTGCGTTCATCGGCCCGTCGGGCTGCGGCAAATCAACCCTGTTGCGCACGCTCAACCGCATGTACAGCCTGTACCCCGGTCAGCGCGCCGAGGGTGAAATCAACTTTTATGGACAGAACATTCTGGACCCGAAACAGGACTTGAACCTGCTGCGTGCCCGCATCGGCATGGTGTTCCAGAAGCCCACGCCTTTTCCCATGACCATTTACGACAACATCGCGTTCGGCGTGAAGTTGTACGAGAACCTCAGCAAGAGCGACATGTACGACCGGGTCGAGTGGGCCCTCGCCAAGGCTGCGCTGTGGAACGAGGTGAAAGACAAGCTCGGCCAAAACGGCCTGAGCCTTTCGGGTGGTCAGCAGCAGCGGCTGTGCATTGCGCGCAGCGTTGCAGTGAAGCCCTCGGTGTTGTTGCTGGACGAGCCCACATCGGCGCTGGACCCAATCTCCACCGCCAAAGTGGAAGAACTGGTGCATGAGCTGAAGAACGACTACACCATTGCGATCGTCACACACAACATGCAGCAGGCTGCGCGTTGCAGCGATTTCACAGCGTACATGTACCTGGGTGAGTTGATGGAAATCGGCAATACAGAAGAAGTTTTCTTCAAGCCCAAACGCACTGAAACAGAAGACTACATCACAGGAAGGTTTGGTTGATCATGGGTGACAAACACATATCCAGTCAGTTCGACAACGAGCTGAACAGCATTTCCGCCAAGGTCATGGAGATGGGCGGCCTGGTGGAGTCGCAACTGCGCAACGCCATCTATGCACTGAACGAGTTCAGTGTGGAGGCAGCCGACCAGGTGGTGGAGCGTGAGCGCGTCGTCAACGCGCTTGAAGTGGAAATTGACCACGACGTGTCGTCCACCATCGGGCGGCGGCAACCCACAGCGCGCGATCTGCGCATGCTGCTGGCCATGAGCAAAATCACCGCCAACCTGGAGCGTGCCGGTGACGAAGTGGCGCGCATTGCGCGCATGGTCAAGCTCATCATCGACAGCGGGGCAGGGCGGTCACTGCCGTGTTCAGAGTTGCGCATGGCGTCTGAGCTTGCAACGGCGTTGTTGCGCCGGTCACTCGATGCGTTTGCGCGCCTCGACACCGATGTGGCGCGGGCCATCATCAAGGCCGACGATGACATCGACCGTGAGTACGACGGCTTCTTGCGAAAGCTCATCACTTACATCATGGAAGACCCCCGGGCCATTTCTCCGAGCTTGAACCTGCTGTTTCTGGCCAAGGCCATCGAACGGGTGGGCGACCATGCGAAGAACATTGCCGAAAGCACCATTTATGTGGCTGAAGGCACCGATGTTCGTCATGGTGCGGACAACCAGTCAGGTGCCGTTGCCCAATGAGGAAGGCACCCCGCATTCTGGTGGTGGAGGACGAAGCCGCCATTGCAGAACTGATTGCAGTCAACCTGCGCCACAACGGTTTTGCGCCCACGCTGGTGTTTGACGCCGAAGCGGCGCGGCGCGAGGTGGATGCTGAATTGCCCGACATCATCCTGCTGGACTGGATGTTGCCCGGTGAAAGTGGTGTGTCGCTCGCCCGCAGTTGGCGACAACACGAGCGCACGAAGGCCATACCGATCCTGATGCTCACGGCGCGCAGTGATGAGTCCGACAAGGTGCAGGGGCTGGATGCCGGGGCTGACGACTACATCACCAAACCGTTTTCCACCAAGGAACTGTTGGCGCGGATCCGGGCCGTGCTGCGCAGGCGCACACCCGATGCGACGGACGACACGGTATCAGTGGGCGATCTGGTGTTGGACACGGCCACCTACCGCGTGAACTTTCGCGGCCATGAGCTCAAAGTCGGGCCCACTGAATTCAAGCTGTTGCATCACCTCATGAAAAATGCCGAGCGGGTGCACGCCAGGGGTGCCTTGCTGGATCGTGTCTGGGGGGACCACGTGTTCATTGAAGAACGCACTGTCGATGTGCACATCAAGCGTTTGCGCGAGGCGCTCGGCGTTGCTGGGGCGATGATCGAAACAGTGCGTGGTGCAGGCTATCGGCTGACTGCATTGGGTTTTAAGTCCGCAGCCACTGTTTCGGCAGACAATCCTGCTCCATGACGGTTCGCCATGTTGAATTGCTTGCATTGATGGGGCTGGGTTCGCTGTACGGTTGGTACGCGGACTCGTCGCTGTGGATCTTTTCTGGCACGTTGGGCGGGGCCGTTTTGTGGCTGGGCCTGGATGATTCACGTCTGTCCAAGGTGCGGGCGTGGCTGGCAGCCGAAGACTGGGGCAACGAGCCAGTGCTTCCACATGTGTGGGGCGCACTGGTCGACAAGTTCAGGAAGATTCAGAAAAACCTGGCAGGCAAGGCGCGTGACAGCCAAGCCCGCCTTGATGAGTTTCTGTCGGCCATCCAGGCGTCACCCAACGGGGTGATGTTGCTCGACAGTCAGGGGCGCATCGAGTGGAGCAATCAGACTGCCGCAGAGCAGCTGGGTATCGATCCACAGCGTGATCTGATGCAGCATGTGACCAACCTGATACGGGATCCGCAGTTCTCGTCATACCTCAGTGCCGCCGAGTTTCAGCACGAAGTGGCCATTCCGGGCCCGTTGTCAACACCCTCCAAGCCGGTGGTGGTGGCCATTCGGATTCACCCATACGGCAAAAAACGGCGACTGATGCTGTCGCGTGATGTGACGGCAGTGCAGCAGGCCGAGGCCATGCGTCGCGACTTTGTGGCCAATGTCTCCCACGAAATTCGGACGCCTTTGACGGTGCTCAGTGGTTTTGTGGAGACGCTGCAAACCCTCGAACTGAACGCGCAAGAGCGTTCGCAGTATCTGGCGTTGATGGCCACACAGGCTGACCGCATGCAAACGCTGGTGAGCGATTTGCTCATGCTCTCCAAGCTGGAAGGCAGTCCGGTTCCCAGCCGTCAGGCCTCGGTACAGGCCAGCGAGTGGCTGCGCAGTTGCCTGCAAGACGCCCAAAACCTCTCGAAAATGATGTCAGAGGCCGGCCACCTTTTCTCGGTGGACACATCTATGGACTTTGACCTTGCCGGTAACGAGACCGAGTTGACCAGCGCGCTCAGCAATTTACTGAACAACGCGGTGCGGTACACCCCTCCCGGTGGCTCCATTTCCGCCGGGCTGCGGTTACTGGAGAGTGGCGACGCCGAAGTGTGGGTGTCCGACAGCGGCCCAGGGATCGCACCTGAGCACATGCCCCGGCTGACGGAGCGCTTCTACCGGGTGGACAGAAGCCGGTCCAGAGACACAGGCGGAACTGGCCTGGGCCTTGCCATCGTGAAGCACGTTGCTCAGCGCCACGGGGGGTACATTCGCATTGAAAGCCGGTTGGGAGAAGGGTCTACTTTTACCTTGCATTTCCCTTCCGATCGCATCGCTGCCTTGTCGATCGATTAATCGCCAGCGCCGCGCTGAACAGCCTCGGGCTTGTAGCCCACCCGCACGTACAGCAGCAGGCTTTCCTTGTTGTCTGTCAGACGGCTGAGTTTGGCTTTGAAAGCCCATTGGGTGATGTCCAGCGTTTCAGACATCTGGCTTGCCGCCTGCTGTGCAACCACAAGCGAGCCGCAGAGTTCGCTGCTGGGCGCAAGCCTAAGGTCGAGTTTTCCGTGGTGCCTGAGCCCTGCGATCTGTGCCTGACTCAAACCAAATACCTCGGTGCAACTTCCGCCAGCAGGAACCAGCGTGGCGATGCGGCGCGATATAGGGGCATAGCTGCGTGCAAAGTCCAGTAGCGGCATCCACAACGACATCAGCAACAGCCAGCACAGCGTGCTACCGGTAGCTGCCAAGACGAGGCTTTTCCAGATCACCGTTGGATGCCTGCTCAGCCGCCACCGCACGACCAGCACCCAGGCAGCTGTGGCCAAGGCCGCAGCGCTGAAAGCCGGCATCGAGAACTCCATGGCAAATCCTGGTGCGAGTCTGGCAACGTTGGCGGCTGGTTTGGCGGGAAAACCCGTGAGCATGGCGACCCAGACCACCCACACTGTCACCGAACATAGCGAGAAGAACAGCACTGAAAACCAATCCACCAGCGCTGCAAACGAACGTTTCAACGTAGGCAGTGCAAAAGCAGCCAGCACTGCCAAAGGCGGTAGGGCAAGCAACAGCGCACGATCTGCGGATGGGGCCCAGGTTATGGACGAGATCAGGGCCAAAGACAGGCACAACGGGCCCAGCAGGTGTGGTGCGGACAGGTGTCGTCGCCATCGCCACAATGTCCAAAGAGCAAGGGGCCAAACGGGCCAACTAAACCAGAACAGCAGCTTGCCCAGTGTGGCCACCTGCTCTCCGTCCAACTGCACATTGCCGAACAGAGGCGTGGCGCGGGACACCCAGAACCACGCACTGACCGCAATGCCTGCAAATCCAGCTGCCCATATCCCCAATGCCAACGGGTGAAAGTCCCGTTGCCGCACCGTCTGGACGGGTGTGATGTGACGCGATTTCCAGTGCAACAGCGCGGGGAGGCCACAGACGAGCAATGCAACGTCTGGCGCTCCCGACCACGCCAACATCAGCCACCCCAGCAGCCAGGTCACCGCAGGCTCAGCACTGAACACCCCCGAAGTGGCAAAACTGGCCATGGCACGCAGCATCCCCGCCACTGCCAGCAATTGGATGACGGCAGGTGTCGTTTCATGCGCAAGCTGAGCCAACCCGAGACAGGCCAGAAGGGCCAGCAAACCTCCATCTGCCAGGCTTCGGGCGTAATCGACGGGTCGGGCTTCACCACCGAACGCAAAGGCGACGGGTTGGGCACTGGGCTGCAACGCAAAGCGAAAAACCGCGTGCCAAACGAGAAACATTGCCACGGCGATGGCCAATATAAACGGCACCCTGACAGCATATTCAGGGTGCGATGGCAGCAACTGAATGGCCCATGCCCCCAACCAATACGGCAGCAGTCCCGGGGTGTCCGGTGCTTGCCCGAGAACGACAGGGCTGAGCCAATCGGTACGCCCTGCTGCCAAATCAGACATCACGCCAAACGCTGCAACATCGGCGTTCTTCCATGGCGTGCGCGCGACAAAGCCGGGAATAACGTACGCAAAGCACAGGAGCAGCAATGCCCAACGTGGCAATCGGCGCACGGCGGCTTGGGTGGCGATGGCGGGTGTGGCTTGGGGCTGGCTCATGGCAAAAAAAAACAGCCGAAGGCGTTTCGGCTGTTTTTTTGGGGTGTTTTCCGGCCTGTGGCCGACGAGCTGCGTTGAATTACTTGCTGGCAGCAGCGGCGCCACGAGCGAAACGGTTGCGGAATTTCTCCACGCGGCCACCCATCGTGTCAACGCTTTTCTGTGTGCCCGTATAGAAGGGGTGTGACTCGCTGGAAGTGTCCAGTTTGAACAATGGCAGCTCGCGGCCGTCTTCCATCTTGATGGTTTCTTTGGCATTGGCACATGAGCGAGTCACGAACTTGAAGCCGTTGGACAGGTCCACGAAGCAAACGTCGCGGTAGTTGGGGTGAATTCCGTCTTTCATTTCATATCCTTTGGTCAGTTGCGACAGCCGCACACCTGTTTCGATGGCACTTGTCACAGAAATGGGAGCATGTCCCTGAAGATTTTTCCCTAACCCGTATTGATCGGGGAAAGCTTTCGATTATCCCATGAAATCGACAGCGCCTCGCTGGGAGTCAGCCACCGCGACGCATCATGTCGAAGAACTCATGGTTGTTTTTTGTCGCCTTCATGTTCTTCAGCATCAACTCCATCGATTCGATCTCGTCCATGTTGTACATGAATTGACGCAGGATGCGGGTCTTTTGCAATATCTCCGGCGCAAGCAAAAGTTCCTCGCGGCGCGTGCCGCTGCGGTTGATCTGTATGGCGGGAAATACGCGCTTTTCATACAGGCGTCGCTCCAGATGGATTTCGCAGTTGCCTGTGCCCTTGAACTCTTCAAAAATCACTTCATCCATGCGGCTGCCTGTGTCAACCAAGGCTGTGGCAATGATGGTGAGCGACCCGCCTTCTTCAATTTTCCGTGCTGCACCGAAGAACCGCTTGGGGCGCTGAAGTGCGTTGGCGTCCACGCCGCCGGTGAGCACCTTGCCCGATGAGGGCAGCACGTTGTTGTAGGCACGTGCCAATCGTGTGATGGAGTCCAACAGGATCACCACATCCTTTTTGAGTTCGACCAACCGTTTGGCTCGCTCGATCACCATTTCAGCCACGTGCACATGGCGGGCGGCAGGCTCGTCAAACGTTGACGCGATGACTTCACCGCGCACGGTGCGCTGCATTTCAGTGACCTCCTCAGGGCGCTCGTCCACCAGCAGCACCATCAACTCCACATCAGGGTAGTTGGCAGTGATCGCGTGGGCGATGTGCTGCATCATCACTGTTTTGCCAGACTTGGGTTGCGCCACGATCAGCGCCCGCTGGCCGCGTCCAATGGGCGCGATGATGTCGATCACGCGTCCGGTGATGTTTTCTTCACCCTTGATGTCCCGCTCCAGACGCATCTGCTCTTTTGGGAACAGCGGCGTGAGGTTTTCAAACATGATTTTGTGTTTGTTGTCCTCGGGCGGCAGTCCGTTGATTTTGTCGAGTTTGGTCAAGGCGAAGTAACGCTCGCCGTCTTTAGGGGTGCGAACTTCTCCTTCAATCATGTCGCCGGTGTGCAGATTGAAGCGGCGTATCTGGCTGGGGGAGATGTAGATGTCGTCGGTCGAAGCGGTGTAGCTGGTATCTGGTGCCCGCAGAAAACCGAAACCGTCGGGCAGCACTTCGAGCACGCCATCAGCAAAGACCTGCTCACCTGCCCTTGCGCGTTTCTTGATGATGGCAAACATCAGTTCTTGTTTGCGCATGCGCCCAGTGTTTTCAATTTCAAGGGCCTCGGCTTGCTTGAACACTTCGGAAACGTGGAGAGCTTTGAGTTCGGAAAGATGCATGTAGACCCCTGTGCGGAGCTGATCGGTGTAGGTGGAGAGTGCCTGTGAACACAAGCATCTGGTGTGCGACTATCTGTCGCTGGGCGGGCTGTCAGCTTGGCTGGCCGCTGTTTATTATTACACGGTTCACCGGTTGGTTTGAGAGTGACCGAGCGCACAAACGCTGTTTGTTTGTGGCCCCCGGGGGGGCTTTCACCCCGGGGTTGCGAAAAATTCAGGCAATCTGTTGGTCTATGAAGGCTGTGAGTTGCGCCTTGCTCATGGCACCAACCTTCGTGGCTGCCAGCTGGCCATCTTTGAAGACCATCAGCGTGGGAATTCCTCTGATACCGAATTGGGCCGGCACGGCCCGGTTTTCATCGACGTTCATTTTCGCCACAGAGAGTTTGCCCGTGTAAGTCGAAGCGACCTCGTCCAGAATGGGTGCAATCATTTTGCAGGGGCCACACCATTCAGCCCAAAAATCGACCAACACGGGCGAGCTTGATTGCAAAACGTCTGCCTCAAAGCTTGCGTCTGACACGTGTTTGATCAAGTCACTGGCCATTTCAAATCCTGTATGGGTTGAGGTGCGCGGGGCACGGTTAAAGTCAACTGAATTGTGACAGAAACCGCTTTTGCGTTCCTGCTCCCCTACCATTTTGAAGGAAGCCATGCCTGAACCAGAAGCCGGACAGTCGGCGAAAACTTCGAGTCCTTTTTCCCTGGCCGTGGTCGGCGGGGGCCCGGCGGGTCTGATGGCGGCTGAGGTTTTGTCAGCTTACGGACATCGGGTTCATCTGTTTGAAGGCATGCCGTCAGTCGGGCGCAAGTTTTTGCTAGCAGGAAGGGGTGGGCTGAATTTGACCCACTCCGAGGCGATGCCCGGCTTCATTGAGCGGTACTCGGTGGCGACCGATGCGTTGCATGCCGCTTTGAGCGCCTTCGACAACGAAGCGGTGCGTTGTTGGGCCGATGGGCTTGGACAGAAAACGTTCGTGGGCTCTTCCAACAGGGTGTTTCCTGTGGGCATGAAAGCGTCACCACTGCTGAGAGCCTGGTTGAGGCGATTGCAGGAAACCGGGGACAGACCACCGGTTCAGTTTTATCTCCGCCACCGATGGGTTGGTTTGGATTCGGAGTCCTGGATTTTTGACACACCTCAGGGCCGGAAGGCATTTCAATTCGATGGTGTTGTTCTTGCTCTGGGCGGGGGGAGTTGGGCGCGACTGGGATCGGACGGGGCTTGGGTTCCAATGCTTCGTCAATTGGGAGTTGATGTGATCTCATTGCTGCCTAGCAATTGTGGCTTTGACCTCCAGCGGCCATGGAGTGAGCATTTCCGCAGCCGGTTCGCTGGAACGCCCATTAAATCTGTCGTACTGTCGGTTCCCCCGGTGTCAGAGGCAACTCAAAATGAAGCGTGTTTCAGACGCAAAGGTGAATTTGTGGTCACCGACACAGGCGTAGAGGGGAGTTTGATTTACGCAGCATCATCGATCTTGCGCTTGAACCTTATTGAAGGTGGCGTTGCACATGCATTGCTTGATTTGTTGCCAGACCGTTCCGCAGAGCGTGTTTTGCATGAGGTCAGCAAACCGCGCGGTTCCCGTTCATTGAGCACCCACTTAAAAAGCCGTCTGGGTCTCGATGGCATCAAGATGGGACTGCTGTACGAGATGCTTGATGCATCGGTGCTGACAGACCCGGCTTCTCTGTCCGCCGCCATCAAAGCGTTGCCCTTGGTCCTGGGCGCGACCCGGCCTCTGGATGAGGCCATCAGTTCCGCCGGTGGCGTGGCCTGGGATGCGATTGGCTCACAAGGCATGCTGAAGGCTTTGCCTGGTGTGTTTTGTGCCGGAGAAATGCTGGATTGGGATGCCCCTACCGGGGGCTACCTTTTGACTGCTTGCATGGCCCTGGGGCGCAAGGCTGGTGAAGATTTGAATTCCTACCTTCAAGCGGAGCGCTCTGATCGAGCGGGTGCCATTTCGGTTTAGAATGTTGGGCTGACTGATCCTCTGCTCAGCCGCCTATCAGACGACATTGTTCTTTCAATGCTCTGTACGGGCCCCTTGTGTAGCGTGTGCAAGATCGATTATTGGAAACCATGAACCTTATCCAGACCCTAGAGCAAGAAGAAATTGCTCGTTTGAACAAAGAAATTCCTCCGTTTGCGCCCGGCGATACCGTGATCGTCAGCGTCAACGTGATTGAAGGTACTCGCAAGCGTATGCAGGCCTATGAAGGCGTGGTCATCGCCCGCCGTAACCGTGGCTTGAACAGCAGCTTCATCGTTCGGAAAATCTCCAATGGAGAAGGCGTGGAGCGTACTTTCCCTCTGTACAGCCCTTTGATTGCGAAAATCGAAGTCAAGCGACGCGGTGATGTGCGCCGCGCCAAGTTGTACTACCTGCGTGATCGCAGCGGTAAATCTGCTCGAATCAAGGAAAAACTGGGCGCTTGATTTCCCCAGCATCAAAAAAGCCGCTTTCAAAGCGGCTTTTTTGTTTCAGACACCCCAACCGTTTTCACTGCTCTATGTTCGACCCGCGCCAGGCAGAAGTCGTCCCTGCGCAACTGAATTTGCCTGCGCTCTCCCCAGCGACCTGGGGCCTGGAGAGCATGCGCCAGCGCTTTCTGACCCCTCCGGTGTGGGTGCCCGAGTCGCTGCGTGAGAGGGAGTGGGTGAAGTCCGCCACCATTCCTGCCGCCGTGCTGATTGCGATCGTCATCAGGCCGGAACCAACCGTTTTGCTCACGGTGCGCAGCGCGCATTTGCCCGTTCACGCTGGGCAGATTGCTTTTCCGGGCGGAAAAATTGATCGGCAGGATGCGAGCGCGGTCGATGCCGCACTGCGTGAAGCGCAGGAGGAGATCGGCTTGCATCCGTCGTGCGTTGACGTGCTTGGCGCGCTTCCGCCGTTTTTCACCGGTACGGGTTTCTCGGTCACACCGGTGGTTGGCCTTGTCCCGCAGAGGATGCAGTTACAGCCCAATCCGGGCGAGGTTGACCAGATTTTTGAAGTTCCGTTGTCGTTTTTGCTTGACCCCTCCAAGCATGTGCAACAGCGGTTGGAGCACGACGGTGTAATGAGGCATTGGTACGCGATGCCGTATCGCCAAGGTGGCAGTGAGTTCTACATTTGGGGTGTGACCGCAAGCATCTTGCGCAATTTTTACCATTTCCTCTCGGCCTGAGCGGTGTTTTTCGACTGGCAAAGCGGCTCTCCAGAAGATGCGCCCGCTATCATTCAGCCATGAGCTTTTTTGCCGTCCTGCTGGCCCTGCTGCTTGACCAGGCGCGTCCTATGAACCACCAGAACGTGGTTCACGTTGGATTGCGGGCTTGGATTCGTTGGGTCAAGCGGAGTTTCGATGCAGGGCAGTCGCAACACGGCGTCTTGGTGTGGTTGGTGGGCGTGGCATTGCCGGTGGTGGCGGTGGCCGCCGTCCACATGGCCCTCTGGGTCTACAGCGTGGTCCTGACGTTTGTGTGGGATGTAGCAGTTCTGTACCTCGCTCTGGGGTTTCGACAGTTCAGCCACCATTTTTCAGAGATACGCAACGCGTTGGAGCGTGGTGACGAGGCCGAGGCCCGGCGGGTGCTTGCCCTGTGGAAGCGCATTCCCATGGAGCGTCAGCCCGAATCGGAGTTGTTACGGCATGTCATCGAACATTCGGTTCTGGCCGTCCATCAGCATGTTTTGGGCGTGTTGGTTTGCTTCGTGTTGTGTTGGATCGTGGGTTTGGGACCGGCTGGTGCCGTGCTGTTTCGCCTGGCCCACTACCTTGATCAAAGCTGTGACCCCACCGTGTCCAGACGCGACCCTGTTTCTACCAGCGACAGTGTTCGACGTGTGGCCTCTAGGATTTGGGTTTGGGTGGATTACCTGCCAGCCAGGGCAACGGCTCTGGCCTTTGCCGTGGTGGGCAACTTCGAGGAGGCCGTGGCCAGTTGGAGGCAGGACGCTGGCTTGTTCAGCGACCCTAATCAGGGCATCGTGCTTGCTGCAACCGCCGGTGCCCTGAACGTCAGATTGGGGCGACGGGTCATGGCGGCAAACTCCGTTCTTGTGGCAGGTAACGGTCTTTCAGAATTGGCTTCCCCTGATGCCAATGCTTTGGGGCGCGAACCGCAACTGGCTCATCTGACCAGTCTGGTGGGCTTGGTCTGGCGCAGTGTGGTGCTATGGGTGGTTTTTTTGGCGCTGCTGACCCTGGCCAATCTGGTGGGCTGATGGGCGGTTCGTTACCAATGGCGAACTTGCGACAGTTCGTCAAATAACTCAGTGTATATTTTGTAGCGAACTTCGTTTATAGATGAAGCAGTAGCGGAATTATTTATGTGCAATATTACGCCGCAACCCGGCTCATGCAAGTGGGTGCAGTTGTAAAACTTGCAGTGGCCCAGATGTTGGCGCAGGTCGGGCATCAGGTCTGGCAGCCGGGTTGGGTTTATGTGGTGCAGCCCAAACTCCTGAAATCCTGGCGAGTCGATCAGCGCCGTGGATTTGCCTGGATCCACCCAGTACCAACTGGTGCTGGTGGTGGTGTGTTTGCCCGAGTTGAGCGCACGGGAAATTTCATTCGTTGAGGCCAGCGCATGGGGTGCCCAGTGGTTGATCAGCGTGCTTTTGCCCACGCCTGACGGACCCAGCACCAGCGTCACCTTTCCATGCAAACGGCTATTCAGTTCATCCAGGGCTTCAGCGCTGGATGGGGCAACTGATGCCTTCATGCACAGCGGCAACACGTCGTAGCCCATGTCCCGGTAGGGTTTAAGGCGCCGCCAGGCGTTGTCAAAGAGGACACCCAGATCGCTTTTGTTCAGCACGATGAGTGGCTTGATACCTTCAGCTTCGGCTGAGATCAACGCCCGAGCCAATTGCCGTTCCGAAAACTCAGGTTCCGCTGCAAGCAGAATCAGCACCTGATCGAGGTTGGAAGCAAAAGACTTGGTCCGGATTTCATCTTGCCGGTAAAACAAGTTGCGGCGGGCGTATACCGACTCGATAGTGCCTTCGTCTTCACTCGCCAGCCATTCCACTCGGTCACCCACGACCGCTTGGCTCTTTTTTCCACGGGGATGGCAGATGCGTCGCGAGCCATCTTCGCTTTCCACCATCACGTGCCTCCCGTGGGTGGCCACCACCAGCCCTTGTTGCAGTGGGTGGGCGGCGGTGTTCTGTCTGTGTTTGCGAGGATGGGTGCTCAAGGGGTCAATCGCGCCAGCCGCTTGCTGGCTGGTGGGTGTGAATGGAAAAAAGCCACGTAAGCAGGATCAGGCGTGAGGGTGCTGGCATTGCCGTGGTAAAGCTTGAGCAGTGCACTTGCGAGGTCTGCCGCCTGGGTGTTTTGGGCCGCGAAGTGGTCAGCCTCGAATTCATCACGCCGCGAAGCAGCGGCCATCAGCGGGCTGGCAAAGAATGAGACCAGCGGCGTGATTAACATAAACAAGATCAAGGCCAAGGCGTCGTTGGGCGTTTGAATGCTGGGTTGAACGCCCAGGCCCTCATAGAACCATGTGCGTGAAGCCAGCCAGCCCAATGCGGCAAAAGCGCCCAGGCTCACCAGGCACATTGCTGTCAGTCGTTTGATTAGATGCCGGTGGTGAAAGTGGCCCAGCTCGTGTGCCAGAACGGCTTCAAGTTCAGCCGGGCTCAGTTGCTCCAGCAATGTGTCGTAAAAAACCACGCGCTTGTGTGTACCCATTCCCGTGAAGTACGCATTGGCATGCGCGCTGCGCCGACTGCCATCCATCACAAAAAAGCCTGCGGGTTGAAAACCGCACCGCACCATCAGGGCGCTGACGCGATCTTTCAGAGTTGCATCGGTCAATGGCTTGAAGCTGTTGAACATGGGTGCAATGAAGGCGGGGAACGCCCACATCAGCAGGAGGCTGAAACCCATGTAAACCATCCATGCCCACAGCCACCAAAGGGGCCCACTGCTTCTCATCACCCAAAGGACTGCCGCGGCAAGGGGTACACCCAGAATCAGCGCCAGAACGGCGCCTTTCAGCCCGTCCACAAGCCACTGAGCGACCGTGGAGTTATTGAACCCAAACCGCTGCTCCAGCACGAAAGTGCGATACCAGGACAGCGGCAGATCCAACACTGCCCCCACGGCAACGAAGGCCACCAGAACCACCAGTTGCAGGGCAAGGTTGGAAAGTGGCAAGTCCGATATGCCTTGGTTCAAAGCATTCAGCCCCCCCAGCAGGGTCCAGCCCAGCAGTACCGCAAAGTGAACCGCCGTGTCCACAGTGTCCAGGCGCAACTTGGCCTGGGTGTAATCAGCTGCTTTCTGGTGAGCAGCAAGGTCAACGGTGCTTGCGAAGGGTGGAGGTACCCGCCCCTTGTTGGCCGCGACGCACCTGGCTTGTCTGTAGACCAGCCAAAACTTTGTGAGCACTACTGCAGCTATCAGCAGGGCAAAGCTAAAAGAAAACAGATTTGCTGCATCGGTCATGTGCTGAGTCTACCGGTTGACCGGATGGATTCCGGGCCGCGGGGCGATAGGTCAAAATCCACATCATGACAACGCCTTCCTCTGCCGCTGCGCACCCTCACTTGCCCAAGAGCGATTTGAATTTGGTCTGGCTCGACTGTGAAATGAGCGGTCTTGATCCAGCCAAAGAATTTTTGTTGGAGCTGGCAGTGGTGGTCACAGGGCCAGACCTCACCCCGCGCATCGAAGGGCCAGTCCTGGTCATCCATCAACCTGACAGTGTGCTGGATGCCATGGATGCCTGGAACAAAGGCACCCATGGGCGGAGTGGACTGGTCGACAAGGTCAAAGCCAGCACCCTGACCGAGGCGGCCGCTGAGAAGCAGTTACTCGAATTTGTGGCCCGGTACGTGCCCAAAAACCTTGCTCCCCTGTGCGGCAACACGGTTCATCAGGACCGACGGTTTTTACTCAAGTACATGCCCAAACTTGAGGCGTATTTTCATTACCGTTGCCTCGATGTGAGCACTCTCAAAGAACTGTCCCGGCGTTGGCGGCCCGAGGTGTACAAGCAGTTCAAGAAGAAGCAGAAGCACACCGCGTTGGCAGATGTGCACGAGTCGATTGACGAACTCGCGCACTACCGTGAGCACTTTCTGAGACTCCAGGCACCCATGGTTCTGCCCTCCTGAGTGCCATCGCCAGTGTGGTGTCTCAGTTTCCATTGACCATGAATTTGCAAGAAATATTGTTTTCCCAAGGTTTTGGCACGCGCCGCGTGTGTGCCGGATTGGTGCAGCAAGGTTGGGTGTCGATAGGTGGTGCTGTGTGTACCGACACGCTCGCTGAATATGAGACCCAGGGCCTGTCTTTTGCCGTTCAGGGTGTCACCTGGCCCTTCCAAGAACGCGCGTACCTGATGCTCCACAAACCAGCGGGATATGAGTGCTCACAAAAGCCTGGCATGTATCCCAGCATTTACACATTGCTGCCAGCGCCGCTGCGTATGCGGGGTGGTGGCGCAGCGGCAGGGGTGCAGGCCGTGGGCCGATTGGACCAAGACACCACCGGCTTGCTGTTGCTCAGTGATGACGGCAAGTTCATTCACCGCATGAGCTCGCCCCGGCACCATGTGCCCAAACTCTACGAGGTGACCACCAAGCACTCCTTGGACGCCGATCAGGTGGCCAAACTGCTGAAAGGCGTGGTGCTGGATGACAGCCCCGTACCAGTGAAAGCGGCTGCAGCGGTTGCAGTCGACAGCCATGTGTTGCACTTGACCCTCACCGAAGGCAAATACCACCAGGTCAAGCGGATGCTGGCAGCAGTGGGCAACCGGGTGGAAGCATTGCATCGAGCTTCCATGGGGGGACTCAAGCTGGGGGCCGACCTGCCCAGCGGCCAATGGCGCTGGTTGACCCCCGAAGAAATCATGGCCCTTTACACACCCGCTGCGGCGACCTGAAGTCGCACACCGTCAAACCCTGCTCCCTGGTCATAGTTTGCATTAGCGCTATGCTGAATCCATGGGTCTGATCATTGATGCCTTTTGGCGAGCTGCCATGTACTGCCTGCACCCGCGGGTGATAGCGCTGTCTTTTCTGCCTTTGTTGTTGATGGTCGCGCTGTCATTCGGGTTGGGTTACTTTTTTTGGGAAGCTGCAGTGGCCTGGGTGGCTGATGGCCTGCAGACCAACGAACTGGTGTCCACAGCGCTCGGCTGGCTCGATTCTGTGGGCGCAGGCAGCTTGCGGGGAGTGCTCGGTCCCTTGATCGTGTTGGCCCTGGCCACCCCGCTGGTTGTGGTGGTGGCCCTGCTGCTCGTCGCACTCATGATGACCCCCGCCATGGTTTCGTTGGTGGCTGAAAGGCGTTTTCCCGCATTGGAGCGCAAGCACGGAGCGTCGTGGGTGGGCAGTGTGTTCTGGTCAATGGCCTCCACGGTGCTGGCGATGCTGGTCATGCTGGCTTCGCTGCCTTTGTGGTTGGTCCCCCCTTTGATCATGGTGCTGCCGCCATTGATTTGGGGCTGGTTGACTTACCGGGTGTTTGCGTACGACGCTTTGGCTGACCATGCCAGCGCAGAGGAGCGCAAACGGTTGTTTGCGCGACACCGGAACCCGTTTTTGGTACTGGGCATTTTGTCGGGTTACCTCGGGGCATTACCCAGCGTTTTGTGGGCATCAGGTGCCATGTTCATCGCCATGGCCCCGGTACTTGTGCCCCTCGCCATCTGGATTTACACGCTGGTGTTTGCCTTTTCTTCCTTGTGGTTCACACACTTTGCGCTTGCTGCGCTGGAAAAAGACCGGGCGCAGACATCAACCGCAAACCATGTCTCCGTGCCCCATTCAGCCCCACAAGCCACACAAGCCACACAGGTTGTCGAGGCCGTGTTGCTGCCGCCCGATGTGTCTCCTCCCCGCCTTCCATGAATGTCTGTCCAATGGCTTCCCACACCCCTCCAGTTTTCGGTGCGTTGATCATCGGTGACGAGATCCTCTCAGGGCGCCGCAGCGACAAGCACCTGCCTCAACTCATCGCCATGCTTCAGGAACGCGGCCTCAGCTTGGCGTATGCCCATGTGCTGGGGGATGACCCGGCGCGTATCACCCAACAGCTTCAGGATTTGTTCGCCTCCACCGATGTGGTGTTTTCGTTTGGCGGTATTGGTGCCACACCGGATGATCACACCCGCCAGTGCGCGGCGGCGGCTTTGGGGCAAGAACTGGCGTTGCATCCACATGCCCGAGAGTTGATCACCGAACGCATGCGCGACATTGCTCAGCAGCAAGGCCAACCTTTTGACGCCGACCACCCTGACAACGTACACCGTCTCAACATGGGTGTGTTCCCCCAAACCGCCAGTCTGATCCACAACCCGTACAACAAAATTCCGGGGTTCGCTTGCACCGGACCCGGTGGTGCGCGTGTGTACTTTGTGCCTGGTTTTCCTGTCATGGCTTGGCCGATGGTGGCTGAGGTGCTGGACAGCGAATATGCCGAGTGGTTTGCCCCTGGTGCATGGGTTGAGCGCTCAGTGATCGTTTATGGTGCCATGGAAGCTGCGCTCACGCCCTTGATGGAGCGTGTCGAGCGCGACCACGCTGGGGTCAAGGTTTTCAGCCTGCCCAGCGTGGACCACCCTGAGCACGGAAAACACATAGAACTGGGCGTCAAAGGAGCAGCAGCAGCGGTGGAGGCTGCTTACCAAACACTGCTGCTGGGCCTGCACCAGGCGGAGGCAAAGCTTGGCCCTGAAATGGTGCGATAAATAATGCACTCATGCCGCGCAAAAAATGCACCAAAAACATGCATCGTTGTTCCTGCTGGTGCCGAGAGTCTGGGCTCTTCGCGGCTTGGGGTGCCCCGCGCAAATGTGCACAATGGCAGGGTGTGAGCTGCTCAGCTTCGCCCAATGGACGGGTGGATTGGCATGAAAACTGCTATCCATCGTCTGACCGATTCCTAACCTGTAATCATCCCCTAGGAGATTTTTGATGGCCAAAACCGTCGCAGACGTGATGCAAATGGTGAAAGACAACGAAGTCAAATTTGTTGACTTCCGTTTTACCGATACCCGTGGCAAGTGGCAGCACATCACAGCGCCCGTGTCCCAGTTTGACGAAAGCAAATTTGAAGAAGGCCAGGCCTTTGACGGTTCTTCCATTGCCGGCTGGAAAGGCATTGAAGCATCCGACATGTTGCTGATGCCCGATGCCGGTAGCGCCGTTATTGACCCGTTTTACGAAGAACCCACGCTGGTGCTGATCTGCGACGTGATCGAGCCCACAGACGGCAAAGCTTACGAGCGTGATCCACGTTCCATTGCCAAGCGTGCCGAGATGTACCTGAAGTCCACCGGCTTGGGCGACACAGCTTATTTCGGCCCTGAGCCCGAGTTCTTCCTGTTTGACGAAGTGCGTTGGAGTACCGAACCCAACAACACTTTCTACGCCATCGACGAATACGAAGGCCCCTGGAACAGCGGTACAAAGCTTGAGGGTGGCAATCGCGGTCACCGTCCACGCGTCAAGGGTGGCTACTTCCCCGTGCCGCCTGTGGACAGCACGCATGACATGCGCAGCGAAATGTGCCTGGTGCTTGAATCGGTGGGCATTCCGGTTGAAGTGCACCACCACGAAGTGGCCGGTGCAGGCCAGTGCGAAATCGGTACCAAGTTCTCGACCCTGGTCGAGCGTGCCGACTGGACGTTGCTCCAGAAGTACGTCATCCACAACGTGGCCAATGCCTACGGCAAAACGGCCACCTTCATGCCCAAACCTTATGCGGGTGACAACGGCTCAGGCATGCACGTTCACCAGTCGGTCTGGAAAGATGGCAAGAACCTGTTCGCCGGCAACGGTTACGCTGGCCTGTCTGATTTCGCGCTGTA
>JFJP01037074.1_pt1 | contig 60407 bp, 73 predicted proteins | sample 431651 | NCBI WGS metagenome assembly JFJP01 (sample SAMN02602958, study PRJNA72255) | Microbial mat metagenome, whole genome shotgun sequencing project. | biome: fresh water; feature: sink hole; material: water; isolation source: purple microbial (photo- and chemosynthetic) mats found in... | reverse complement strand
TTATTTTTTAAAAATATTAAAAAAATTACATAAACACAAATTCAAAAAAAGTATATACTTTTTTAAAAAATTAATAATGGCAAATATAAATTTAACAACATCAAAAAATTCTGATACATATATAGATGTAGAGTTAAAATATTTTAAAACCATTAATCATAAATTATCAAAGGTTGATTTGATAAATTTTATTCTTGAAGAAATTTATGAAGATAAAGAGTTACAATTCATATTTAGAGAAAAAGTTGATAAAACTTTAAAAAATCAAATCAATGAAAAAGAAGAAAGATTGAAAGATATTATTGGGGTGATAAGAAATGGCTAATTTTCTCTCTGATGATTTAAAATCTAAAATAATTGAATGTGTTGATAAAGGACTGATTGACAAAAATGATACATTTGAACTTTGGAAAATTAGGACTGAAAAAGAATTGATTGATGTATTAGTTAAATTATTAAAAGTTTCTGATGATGAAAAAAAGAGTATTTTTTTATTTATTGTAAATGAATATTGGAAAAATGTTGATGATGTATTTAATAAAAATACAATTTTCTTTTTAAAAACTATAATTAATTATAATTGTGTTATTTCAAGAGAAGAAATACAAACAAACGAAAAATCTTTTAAAAATATGTATGGAATAAACACAGCAGTTGATGAATTGATTGAAATGGAAATTGTTGATAAAATAAAATTAACAAATTCAAAAGTATTATATGTTATTTCTTCAAAAATACTAACTAAAATAAGGGGGAATAAATAAAAATGTCAGAAGGTTCTCATACAGTTAGAAATATATTTATATTTTTACTTGTAATATCAATTTTATTTATTGGATTATATGTTATTTATCAAAAATCTGTTACAAGTCCAGAACAAATAGTTCAAAAGGCAACTGATATAAAAGATGTTGATTTATCAAGTGCTACAAATTATACAAAGGAAGAACTTGTAAATCTTGCTAAACTTGAAATATTAAAAGACAATGGTCTTATAGTAGATGAAACTGATGATAAAAAAGTTTGGATAGTAGTTTCAATAATTATTGTTATACTTGTTCTTGGATTATTATATTATATATTTATTTATAATAAAGATGATGAAGATAATTCATTAAAACAACCAGTCCCAATTGATATTGCAAAATCAATATTTAGAGAAAAAATATCAAAAGAATATGGTCTTGGTTGGTATGTAAATGAAAATAATGAATTTCAATTAAAGAATGAAAGAGAGTTTTATTATAGAGACCAAAAAGTATTTTACCATAAAGCAACTGGTGATAAATTTTTATTGCTTGAATTTATCGTGAATAATGGTATGAGACTTGGATTGCATATAGTTGTAATGCCAGTTGATAGGGGAGAAAAAACAATACTTGAAGGAGATTATACTATTCAACACCAAACAGATTACAAAGACTTTTCTGGTAAGTGGAAAAGATATCCTATCACATCAATTGTTGATAAAAAAGAAAGAACTGCAATGTATATTGCTGAACAGATTGCAGATGGTGGTGCAAACAAAGATGCACTTGAATATCTTGAAAAATCACAAAAACCAGACAATAATAATCGTTCATATAGAGATGATGGTAGAAGTGCATTTATGACACCATTTGGTGGTCAACAAAATGATGAAGATGATGATAGTGGTGATGGTGATGGTGATGATGAAGATGGAAGAAGTAGAATGGGTGGTGCTATGAGTATGCCAAGAAGAAGACCACAAAAAAGAAGATATAGTAGTTATAATAGGTATAGAAGATGAAAAGATTATTAATGTTAGGAATTGTATTTATGTTTATTACAACATCTTTTGGTTATGATGTTTTGAAAGAGTATAATATAACAGATTCACAATTACCATTTGTTGGAACAGAGCAATTTTTATTGCAACTTGAAGCAAATCAAACATTATTTTTTAATAATGGTAATTATTCAAGTGAATATGTTTCTTTATTATTTCCAAACAATTATACATTTCCAGAAAATGAAACTAATTATACATTAAGTATAAATTACACAGTTGATAATATTAATATATTTCAAGATTCTGTTTATAATGAAAGTGTTTTCATAAATAATACATATAATAATATTACAACAGAAATATTATTTAAATATAATATAGATTATGTTACAGTTGTAAATTATACTAATATAACAAATAATACTATTACATATAAAGTTGATATAATTGATGATGGTTATAATATTACAATTTCATCAAATACTTTACCTAAAAATGGAACTGTTAAGTTTGCACTTACTGGTTATCCAAATACAACTGGTTCAATTACTTATTGTGGTGATTTTTTAAGTTGTCCATCAACATTTAATTATGATACTTATGGAAATGCCACAATAACTATTGGTTATTATATACCTTATGGTCAATCGTGGGGTTCATATACAAGAGTTTTTGCTATTCAGAGTAATAATACCTTTAAACAAGGAAAAATTATATTTAATGTGATTGAACCACAATATGTGATTGAACATTATGTTTATACTGATAATTGTTTTTTAAATAAAGCAAATATGATTAGATGTGTAAGAGAACAACAAGAATTTGATAGTAAAAAACTTGCAGATTTTATAAATCAATTATTAAAAGAAGATAAAACTATGTGTCCAACTGTAAATGAAACAATTAAATATGTTATGCAAGGAGAAATTAATGAAGAATTAAGAAAATTATATCAAAATAGTATAAAAGATTTAGAAAATTCAAGAAATGAAACTTCATTATTAAGAGCAGAACTTAAAGAATTGAGAGTTGATAATTCAAACTTATTACAACAAAAAGAAGTAATTTTAGTTGATAGTAATAAACTTGTAAAAGATGCACAAGATATGGCATTTGAAACAAAAATAAAATCAGATGTAAATATAAAAGACCAACAAGCGTGGTATGAAGATAGAGCAAAGTTTTGGACAACATTTATAGTTGTTGCAATTTGTCTATCATTGTTAATATCATATTTAGTATATAGAGTTGGAAAAGATAATTGGTGGTAAAATGGAAAATAATTGTAATCATAAAAAAGGAAATGGAAAAAGATTTAGAAGACTCGCAAGAATTATATTATTTATAGATGGTATAATATTTGGTATGATTTTTGCAAGGTTATATACTTATATTATTGGGACTTGTCCTTTTGGAATAAATGGTATTGTATATTTATTTTTTGTAGGTATATTGTTGTTTATAATATATATTTTACTACTACATAAAAATAAAAAATGTTTAAATAAAAACAATTTGGAGAATTAAGAAAGATGGGAAGAAATGGAGAAGAAAAAAGGGCAATATTTATTGGACCTACATTAATTTCAATGGGAAATATAATTAAAGATGGGAAAAATATGTATTTTAAAAAAGTCCCATCTAAACCATTTTTTGATAAATGGTCTATTGTAATGGGTAATGTTGATGATGTATATAAAGAAGTTAGAAAATTATATGTTCCAAGTAAAGGTGAAACTGATATGGAAGTAGAAATTTATTGGTGTGATTTACAATTAAAAGATTATTCTCCACAGATTCACCCAACACATCTTGCAGAACTTAATAGTTTAAAAACTGAAAATGCAATGTTAAAACTAAAAGTAAATAGAATTATTAATATGGTTTATGATTCAGAAAATGCAGACTTGAATAAAAAGAAACTTAAAGATGAAATTGAATACATTAATAAAATAAAATCTCCATTTCTTGGTCAAGAAGGTGGTGGTATGGGTGGTTCTCCTTTTATGGGAAGTCCTTTCAATAGATTTGGTGGTCCTTAAAAATGGAACGAGAATTAATACAACTTGAAAATACAAAGAAACTTATTGAGATGAAAAGACCCCATTGGGAAAAAGAAGAACAACAAGTTGAAGAATTGCACGAGTTTACTCAATCAAATTTAGATATTAATAGTTGGGATGTTTATATTAAAAGTTATGGTGTTATGACTTTTAAAGAGTTTATGATTAAAGCAGACAAAGAAGTTAAATTTGGTAGATATGTTGAAGTTACTGATGCGTTTATGGATTTAATGAAAAACCTTGATGTTCAATTAAAGGGTGTTAGAGATAGATACCTTGATGTTGTAAGAAAACTAACATATACTAATGAAGAAAAAGCAATGTCTATTGATGAAATTTTATCTCAAACTGATTTACTTATTGAAGAAATGAAAACAATCATTTCTGAAAATGATAAATTGAGAGAACAAAATGAAAAATTAAGAGATATGATTGAGTTTTCAATGAATAGTTATGAACAAATGAATAAAATTGTTGAAGTTAAAATCAATGATATGATGGAATTATATGATAATTTTGACAATATAAAATCAGAAAAAGAATTGCAAGAATATATTAAAGCAATTAAAATTGAATTACAAGTTGGTAGAAAACCAATTGAAGCAAAAAGAAATTTTATTTTAAAAAAACAAAAAGAAGAATTTGATTTAAATACATTTGATATTATTGATGAAGTTACTTCAAAAAATGAAGTGATTACACCAGAAATTGAAGTAGATGAAAAACCAACAGTTAAGTTAAGTGAGAAAGAACTTAAAAAACAAAGAGTTGATAAATTCAAAGAAGAAATTGATAAAGCAAAAAATGGTGAAGTTTCAGAACTTGATGATGTTGATGATAATAATATTTCAGATGCTGATATGAAAATAAATGAAAGTTTGAAATACGCAAGGTTTAAAATACATAGTGATTTTATGTATAATGAAGATGATTATGACCAAAACGAAGGATTTTCAGAAGAAGAAAAAGAAGCAAGGTCAAAATTAATAAAAGCAAAATTAGAAACAGAAGATTATGCACTTGAAAGTGAAGTTGATTATACTGATAAATCCAATTATAATAGGTCAAGAGTTGCAACTCTTGTTCAAATGGATAGTGAATATAGTCATATAAACTTTGGTTTAAATTCAGTTCAATGGCTCAAAAGATATAAAATAATATATAATGATAATTTAGAAATAATAAATACTGGTCTTGAAGATAAAAAATTCAGTCCAACTCAATTAAAACAATTAGATAAATTAAGAAGGAAATCAAAAAAAGAAAAAGATAAAATAAAAAATGAACAAAAAAATTAAAAAAGAATATAATGATAGTGGAATTGAAGTAATAGAACCAGAAAAAGATAAATCTGCTGGACCAGTAATGATTGTTGCAATGTTATTGATTATATTTGTAATCATTGCTGTATTTGGAAATACATTATATTATACATATTTAGGAAGTGATGAAGACCAAAAAATAAAAGAAAAAGAAAAAATTATAGAAGATATACTTAAAACAAATCCAAATAATTTAACATATTCTCAAATTAATTGTTTATCAACACAATTTAAATTCTATGGTTCAGAATTTTGCCCACATTGTCAAGACCAGAAAAAAATGCTTGGTAAAGATATTTCTGATGTAACATATGTTGATTGTGATAATTACAGAGCATTATGTGAAGATTTAAACATACAAGCATATCCAACAAATATATTATTCAATAAAGAGACTGGTGAAATGTCAAGAGTTCTTGGTGGAATACCATTAAATGATATATTAAATTATACGAAATGTTACGAATAAATAAAAATGTATGAATCATTAAGAGCAAAATTATATAAAAAAGTTATTAAAGAAAGTAGAGATTTGTTTAAAGAAGGCATTGTTCCTTTGGGAATGGCTAAACCAATTGAAAACTATATGAGATTACCACTTGAAGAATTTGAGAAATCAGATGAATTTATTAGTTATGAAATTGATAATAGAAATTTACTTGCTGGTTTAGTTTTAAGTCCTTCTGGTTATGGTAAGGGAAGATTGACAAAAAATATTGTTAGGGCATATCATAATGCTGGTTGGAAAATATTGGTTGTTGATGCAAAAGCACACGAATTTTTATCTGCAAGTAAAAAAGGTAATGGTAGAAGATTGCATCCATTTATGGAAAATTCATCATTACCAGTTGTTGGATATGTGCCAAGTTATGTAGAATCTGAAATCCCAGAACATTTAAAATCAAAATTCAGAGTTTATTCTCATAGTGTATTAGAATTTAAAACAAGAGAACATTGGTCTTCTCTTGGATTTTCATCAAAATCTGCTGATTTTTGTGTTATGCAAATAGAAAATGGAGTTGATGATATTAAACTAATGGAATCAAGACTTGAAGAAGATGATACTTTACTTGGAATTACTAAAAAGGCTGGTCTTTCTGCAATGGCACTTATTCAAGGAACAAGATTTTTCAATAGAAATAGAAAAGAACTTGATATTAAAAAACATTGGGACAATAATGAAATAATATCTTTAAGTTATTTTTCAAAGGGTGGAAATTTAATGGCTACTGATGTGGGTATTATTATTCAAAAAGTAAAAGATATTGGTGTTGAAGAACTTAAAAAAGGAACACAATTTGTAACAAAAAAATTGATTGTATTAGATGATGCTTTATATTATCTTGATGGAACACAAGTAAAGGCTGGTGAAACATCACTCGCAATTAAAGAAACTCTTAATATTATGAACAATTATCGTAGTTTTGGTTTGAATGTTATAATTGAAGTTCAATCAACTTCTTTAATTGATTTTAAAATCGTTGAATCTTGCACAAAAATGTGGATTGGAAAAATAAAAAGACCATCATCAGTTATGGATATTGTCAATAAAGATGTTTATCAAATATTAAATTCTTCTGGAATGGAAAATGAGCCAGACCCACTTATGAGTAACCAAGATTCCTTTATTAGGGAGTGGATTTTTGTAGATGGGGATAATTTTGAAAGGTTTATACCATTTGATTGCACATTGGGTCACGAATAAAAAAGTTTATAAATCAATAAATTTAAACATATTTATCAAATGACAAATCTTAATGAGTTAACAGATGAACAAATAAATGAATTAGTTATTAAACATAAACTAACTAATCCAGTTATTGAGAAGAAAAAAGGTTTTTTTGATAAACTATTTTCAAGAAAAAATAAGAAAGTAGAGCAAATTACTACACAAAAACAAATGGTTGAAGAAAATACAAAAAAACAAATGGTTGAAGAAAAAGTTGAAACTAAAGAAATTGAACAAGAAAAACAAGTTGAATTTCAAAATTTAGTTGCTGAAATTAAAAAAGAAACAGAAGAAATCACACCAATTGCAGTTAAAATGGATATGAAAGAAATGCAACCACAATTTATTGATGATTATATTGAACCATCAGATTATAAAATTGCAACATTTAGTATTAAAGTTAAAAATAAAAATGTTGGTAAAGTATTATCAAAGATTGGAGAATACGCAACAGAACTTGATAATATGGAACAAGTTGAACATTGTGATTTAAATATATTTGATTTAGATTAATTAAAATGAAGACATTAGAACAGTTTAATAAAGAAATAAAAATTATTTTAATAATGCAAACTGTTTTTGCTATATCAATGTGTTTATTAGTATTTTATCTTATTATATTTATACACCCATTGTCTGGAATTTTAATGTTAATTTTCTTTTTACCAATAAATAGATATTTAGAAAATAAATTAATTAAATTACAAAAATATAAAAACTCTTTATTGAGATTTATTGATGAAAATGAAATGTGAACTATGCAAACAAGAATTTGAAGGAACAAACAAAATATGCAAATATTGTTCAAAAGATTTAATAAATGATTATAATAATAATCCATTAAAGTATAAAAATTTAATGATAAAATATGAATTATTGATTGAAAATGAAGAAATATGAAATAAATAAAGTGGCAGAAAAAATTGCATTTCTAAACAAACAACTTAGAAATGGTATTAAAAATATAAATCATCTAAAAAAATATAGACATAATTTGATTTTATTTACTTTTATATTATCAATATTAATAATTATCAATATTATTATGTTATTAGTAAATATATATTATTCAACAAGTGGTCCTTTCTTAATATTATTTGTTGTTTTTTGTGGAATAGTTGCACCTTCTTTTGCAATTGGAGTTCATTTCCAAAGCATACTTAATTTGAAAAGGGAGATTGAAGAAGAAACAAGAAAAATAAATAGTATGAATTATTGAAAATGGATATAGATATGTTCAAAAATAATAATATAATGAAGTTTAGATTTCGAGATAAAGATACTCTTGAAGTATTATTTGAAGAAAGTATGACAATGTTTGATGCAAAAATAACAACAATTAGTAATGATTGTATTATGGAATTAATTGAAAAATAAAAAATGAGAAGAATAATTGATATAATTGAATCAAGAACTTTAATGTTTACAATAATATTTTTAGTTTTAATTGTATCAAATACATATTTTATAATAATAAAGGAATATTTTTTTCCAGTTTTATCATTGGTTGCATTTAGTTGTTTTATATTGGCTGTAATTTTAAGTTGAAAAATGGCAAATGATATATGTTTAGATTTAGAGAATTTAAATAAATACAAAGCATTTTTTATAAAATCAAATATAGATAATTCAAATTATAGTGATGTTGAATTGTTTTTATTTAAAGGATTGATTAGAGCATCAAAAGAAGAATATTTATCATTTGTTTTAATTGGGACAAAAACAGAATCAATATCAATAAGAGTTATAATATATGCTTTGTTTGATTTCTATAATAAGTTTGAATCAAACACAATTGATTTAAGTGCATTCACATTTTTTATTATTGGAAATAAAAAATACACACAATATTTACCATTAATTTATTATTCAAATGAATTAAGATTTGAAACTAATATTGAAAAATTAAATACAGAAGACTTATCATTAGAAGATATTGAAAAAATAAAAGAATCACATAAAAATGTAAATAATACATATGATGAAATTATAATATTTAATATTGAAAACTTTAAAAGGGGTAAGTTCTCACCAAGATATTATAGAATTTCAACAACAGCAATGCACCAATCATTAATATATTTAAACAATTTTTTATTTAATATATTTGATGTTGAAAGAAAAACAAATATAAATATATCTAATCTAAAAGAATTAAAGAAAGATTTACAACATACAAGAAAAATTAAATTGAATAGAAACTTTTTTAAAATGAAAGAAATGTTTGAAACACAAAACATTTTATTATAATTATTTTTATTATTAAAATTATTTTATTATATTTGAAACTATTTTATTATATTTGAAACTATTTTATTATTATATTTTATTATATTTGAAACTATTTTATTACTATTTTATTATATTTGAAACCATTTTATTGGTTTATATCAACCATTTTTTTGTTTGAAAATAAAAAAAATCCATTCGCCACAATATTTGATATTTATTTGTAGTTTCATTTCTTACTTTTTTGTGGTGGTGGTTGGCGAGTTCAAAATTTATAAAAGTTTTGATAGAAAGTTATTAGCAAATTTAGAATACTACAAAAACACCATAAAATAAAATGTCTGATAAAATTTTATGGAGTTCTTAGGAATAGAATTTTTACATACTGATTAAATCACCAAAATTCTTCCCAAAAATTATATAATTATTATCATTTATATAGTTTTGTATTTCTAAAATGGTCTTAAACTATCAATTAAACACATTATAGCCATAAAATCGTTTTAAAACGATTATTTGAAACTTTTTTGTGTTTGGATATCTTTTACTATTCTCAAATTTCAATTATTAAGGTATCTTTTGCAAAATAGACCAAATTTTGCAAAACTTAATATTTTTATGTTCCAAAAGGTTTATATATTATTTTAAGTTTTTTATTTTTGATATTCACCTTGTGATTATCAGATTAAAAACTTGGAAAGATACTATCCAGAAATTTCCAAGTTTTGAATCTTGCCAAATTCTAAACTATAGTTTTATAAATAATTAAATCTATGATATATTTACAAGCGAAATAAATCTTATACAATTTTTTTGAGTAGTTTAATTTTCTAAATTTTAAAAATTACAAATGGTTTACTGATGATAACACTATCTGTAAACTTCATATTATACATTTCATAATTTTCATATATTTAATAAAAGTAAAAGTTTTAAAAAAGTTTACTAAAAAATCATTATTGTAAACTTATTGTTTTTAGTTTACAAAAAAATTAAATTAGTAAACTTTATAAATATTAAATTTTTTTTCAATATTATGGTAATTGAAATTAATTTAGATGATACTAAAAAAGAAAAAAATAATTATATTACTTCTTGGTTGTTATGCTGGTTTAAGAGTAACAGAAATCGCAGAAATGAGATTTGATTGGTTAGATTGGGTAAATTTTGGAACAAATAGAGTATTAAAAATAATAATTCCAATAGAAGATAAATCAAATAGAAAACAACACTATAAAGATGGTTCATTAAAATACGCAAAATTTAAACAAAAAGTTGTATGGGAAACTGCAATTTTCATATTTGAACAAGATATTTCAAATCAAATTTATTATTTTTATGAAAATAATAAAGATGGATTACAAATGTCAAGACAAAATATCACAGAAAAAAGAGTAAAAATGCACTTTAGTAAAATAATTAATAGACATATTACTACACACGCATTAAGAAGCACATTCACAAATTATATGACTGGTGAATTTAGATTTCCCAATGGTGAAAGACCAGAACCAATATTTGTTAAGACACAATTAAGACATAAAGATTTAAAAACTACTATGAAGCATTATAAAACAGAAAGTATTGCACATCAAGAATCTTATCTAACTGGTGTATTTAAAAACAATAAAAATGGATAATAAAATTACAATAAATAGTATAAATCCATTAAATTTAGAAAAAATAAATATTATTTCAGAAGAAATGATTAATGATAATTTATTAATATCATATAAAAATAAAAATATACCACAAATATCTGGTGTATATTTTATTTTTGATGAAAATAATGAATTAGTATATATTGGTCAATCAAATAATGTTAGGAATAGAATTTCAAATCATTTAGGAAATTCATATTTAAGTCAATACATAAATAATAAATATAAAGTTAGTGTAATTGAATTTAAAAAAAATTATGAAAAATTGTTTTTTGAAATTTTTTATATACACTATTTTGATACAAAATATAATAATACAAATTTTCAAAAAAGTAGAAAATATAAACCAAATAAAATTATTATGACTAAAGATGAAATAGAACTTCAAATAAATAAAGTAATTGATATTATCAATAAAAAATGATATTATAAATAATATCAACAATCAAAAAATTATATTAAAGGAAAATAGATTTGTCAAATCTAAAAGACTTGACATAAAATATTTATGTTATATATATTTATAAACTTTTTGTTTTATATTTTTTACTAAAAATAATAAAGTTTATAAAGAGAAGATATAATAATAATTTTATGGATAATTTAAATTCTGCAACTAAAGAAGAATTGCAAAATAAGATTAAAGAACAACAAACAATAATTGAATTGCAAAATAATGAATTAAGAAAATATATAACATTAAATAGAGAATTGATTGAAAAACAAAATAAAGTAGATGAAACAAATTTCTTTGAAATACAAATTGATGAAAAATATCTTATTGCAACACATAAATTTACAAATATTGTAACAGTTTTAGACCAAACAAAAAATTTTATTAAATATAAAGGTAGTAATAATATAGTTTATTATGTAAATAAATCAGAAATTTTATTATTAAAATTAGATGATAAACAATATACAAAAGTTATAAGAGAAGATATAAAATGAATCAAGAAAATTATGATAAAAGAGCAAATATATTAAATCAAATAGCACAGCATACAGATACAATTAATAAATTGAGTATGCAATTGCAAGAAATAGATAATATTGAATTTAGATATATTAGTAAATTGCACAAATCATTATCACTATTAAATTATTTTGTTATAAATGAAAGAAAATTTATGAAACAAGTTAGAAATGAATATTATAAATCCATTATAGAAAAGTGAGCAACACAAGACTTAATAGAAATAAAAAAATATCTTTTATTGGTGGAAATCATATATCAAGATTACCATTTGGTTATAAAAGATTGCAATCTGGTAAAATTGTTTTCAATAAAGAAGAAATTGAAGTTGTTAAAAAAATATTCATATTAAGAAAAGAAGAAAATGGATATTATAAAATAGCAAAACAATTAAAATTATTTGATTATATGAAAAATCCAAGAAAAATTTTTGTAAAAAATATAATAGAAAATCCTTTTTATGCTGGATATATAAGATTTAATGATAAAATAGTTGAAGGTAATCAAGAATCAATCATAAATGTTGAAGAATTTTGTTCAATAAATAATAAAAACAATATAGAAGAATTTATAAAAATAAAAAATGGTATGTAAATATTGTAAAGAAAGAAAAAAAAATTGGCAAGGAAGTGATGCAATTTGTGGTTTTAATGATATGGGTGATTTCGTAAAACAAAATTGGAATTGTGCTTTAATGAATAGATTTAGAGATATTGCAGAAGAAAATGAATTTATAATATATAATAAAAACACAGAAAATAGAATTGCACCATTACCACACGAAGATGGATTTATTGTAATTTGTTGGTATAAAGATAGGGGAACAACAGATTTAATATTTAATGTTAATTCTGGAAATGGAGTTGAATATGTTGCTCTTGAAAAAGCATATATAATTTTAGAACAATTAGAAAATGAACTCAAATGATATTATTAAAAAGATTGAAGAAACACAAAATAACATTGATGAAATCATTAAATATGTAAAACATCAAGAAGTTTATTATTCAAACACAGCATTAAAACTTGAACAAAGAAATAATATAACTGAAAAAACATTTCCATTGATGAAAGAACTTGATAGATTACACTTTGAAACATTTGATGGTATGGTAATAAAGTTTGAAGATAATTCAAAATCAGTTCTTAATGTTTTAAAAATTAAAATAGAACGAACAGATACAATGATAGATATATTTAATAGGTTAGAAAATTTACAAAAATCAAATTATTCACAAGAAGAACAACAAAAAATTGTTCTTGAAATATTACAAGAATTTACAAATATGAAAAAATTTAAATAAAAATGGGAAGTTATAATTATCTAATAATACCATCACTTAAAATAAAAGTGGTGACAAAGTTGAGTATTGATGGACATTATCCAGATTATAATAAGTTTAAATATGATAAACTTTTTAATAATGAAGATTTAGAATATAATGAATATGGTGGAATTGATATACCATCAGAAGAAACTAAATTAAAAGATTTAGGAGAACTTACAATCAAAAACGCAACAAATATGTTTTCATTGTGTAAGATTGCTGAAAATGTAGCAAATCCTTCTAATTGGGAAGAAATATTATGTTACTATCTTGATATGAAAGAAGTTGAATTTTTTACAATACACGAAAGTGATGAAAGATTATCCACAGAATTTAAAGATTTTATTACATTAGAATGAAAATATTAAATAAACCAGAAGATTTAGATAAATATGAAAGTAAACTTGTAAGAGTAATACTTGCTTCTTGTAGAATGATAACAACAAGTCAATTATCTAAACACACAAAATTTTCTTGGAAAATCTGCAAAAGAAGTTTAGATAATTTATATTTAAATGAAATTATATGTAAAAAAGATTTGAAAAATAGAATATATTGGTATTCTCATAAACATAAAGAAAGACTTGAACAAAGATTTAATTAATTTAGATTAAGTTTTTAAATAATATAATAATATTATTTATTAAAATGATATGTCCAAAATGTTTTAAAGTAGTAACAGTTGATAAAAAAGCATATTTTTATACATTAAGTTGTAGTCACATTGTAGATATTTCTGGTTTTGAAAAATTTAATAATGGTTATCATAAAAGTTTAGATGATTTTTGGATATTATATAATGATATTATAGATAAACAAGACCCAGTTACAACAATAAATATGAAAGTAGCAAAGCCATATATAAAACAAGTTATTGATAGATTAAAAGAAATCAAATAATATTTTTAAAATACAAAAAATTTATAAACACAAATAATAATTCTTAATTATGGAATTTAATAAGATTTATAATATGGATTGTCTTGAAGGATTAAAACAATTACCAGATAATAGTGTTGATTGTATAATAACAGACCCACCTTATGGTTTATCTTTTATGGGGAAAAAATGGGATTATGATGTTCCAAGTGTAGAAATATGGAAAGAGTGTTTAAGAGTTTTAAAATATGGTGGTTATTTACTTGCTTTTGCTGGAACAAGAACTCAACATAGAATGGCAGTAAGAATTGAAGACGCTGGTTTTGAAATAAGAGATATGATTGCGTGGGTATATGGTTCTGGATTTCCAAAAAGTTTGAATATTGGAAAGGCAGTTGATAAATTACAAGGGAACGAGAGAGAATTTATTGGTATAGATAAAAGTGCATTGAGGATTAATTCAGAAAAGAACCACAAAAATGGGCAAGTTGGAGAATTTGGATTAAAAGCAGAAGGAACTGGAGTAATTACCAAAGGAACTTCTGAATGGGAAGGTTGGGGAACTGCACTTAAACCAGCACTTGAACCAATAACAGTAGCAAGAAAACCTTTAAGTGAAAAAACTGTTGTAGAAAATGTTTTGAAATGGGGAACTGGTGGAATTAATATTGATGCGTGTAGAATATCAACAAATGAAGAACTTGGTAGAGAACAAAAAGATGGACCATTACCATCTAAATATGGATTTAATGATAATAATATGGGAAATAAATTTCAAGAAATGAATCAATTTGGTAGATTTCCAGCAAACTTTATTCATAATGGTTCAAAAGAAGTATTAGATTTATTTCCAAATACAAATGGTGCTGGAAATTCAATTCCATTAGTTAAAATTACTGGTTATGTTAATAAAATAGGCAATGGAACTTATGAATATGATAACAGCAATAGAATACCAATAAACTCTGGTTCTGGTTCTGCTTCAAGATTTTTTTATTGTGCAAAAACAAGCAATGAAGAAAGAAATAAAGGATGTGAAAATTTAAATAAAAAACAGACTGGTGGTGGGGGTGGTATTGTTGATTATATTGATGATGTTAATTCTGAAAGTGGAAAATATGAAAGTGAGAAAGCAACAAATAACAATAATAATCATCCAACAGTTAAACCAGTTGATTTAATGGAATATTTAATAAAACTTGTATCAAGAAAAAATGCTATTGTTTTAGACCCATTTATTGGTAGTGGCTCAACAATTGTTGCTTGTAAAAATTTAGAAAGACAATATATTGGTTTTGAAATTGATAAAGAATATTTTGAAATAGCACAAAAGAGAATACACAATGCAAGTCTTCAAAAAAAATTGAATTTTTAAAATAGAAAAATATTTAAATAAATAAAATAATTCTTAATTATGGAAATAACAAGATTTATTAATAATACAATGGAATTGATTGAATTTTTTTCTATTACTGAATTTGCAATACAATCAAAAAATATACCATATCAACATATGAATATAAAAAAAGAAGAAATTGAAGTATTATTAGATTTTTTAGTAAAACTTGAAATAATTTATTTAATATTCAATGAAAATAATTCTATGTGTAAAAAATATTATATTTATAAAACATATAAAAATAATGATAAAATAGAATTTGTTATGACACAAAATAAAATAGATAAAAATTATAATACTATATTATTAGATAATTGTTATACAAAAGTTAAAAAAATGGAAAATAAAATTGAAGATATTGAAATTCAAATTGAAAATGTAAATAAAGAATTAGAAAATCCAATTGATAAAGAATTATATGAAAAAAAACTATATTTAGATAGTTTAAATGAGAAATATATTAGTTTAAATGAGAAATTACACAATTTAGAATTAGAAAATAAAAAAAAAATAGATATAAATAAATTAAATAATAAAATTGTTAGAATCAATATAAGTATAAATAATATAATGAAAAGAATAGATAATTTTAAATCAAATAAAACAAAAGAAGAAATTGAAAATTATAAAAATATAGAAATTAAATATGATAAATTATTAGAAGAACATAATAAAATATCAGAATTATATATTGAAAAGTCTAAAAAATATAATGATATAAATAGATTAGAAAGAGAAACACAAAACAATTTGAAAAAATTAAATGATTTAGATATAAAATTAGAAAAAATAAAAAATGAATACAAAAGTATTTAAATTAATAAAATAATTCTTAATTATGAAACCAAACTTTGAACTTCTTGATGAAATAGTATTGACAAAAGGAACAAATAAAAAAATAGAAATGTTGCAAGAAGCAATAAAAGATGAAGATACAAGAGAATTTTTATATATTTTATACAATAGTGATATTTATGGTATTGCAGAAACATCTATTAATAAAATGCTTGATAATACAAATAAATTATTTATAGAACAAAAATCATTTAAACAACAAATTGAATTTATGAAATCTTTATCTGGAAATGCAAAGATTGATAGTTTTGGTGATTTTTTATCAAGATATGATTCAAGAGCAAAAAAATGGTATATTAGAGCAATATTACACGATTTTCCAACTGTTGGTATAAAATCATATAATAAAGCACTTATTAAGCAAGGTTTTGAACCAAAAGAAGTATTTGAATTACAATTATGTGAAAGTGTAATTCTTGATACTAATAAAAAAGTTCTTGATTGGAATGGTTTAAATCCAAATGAAACAAACTATGTTCAACACAAATATGATGGATGCAGATGTTATATAATTAAATCTGGAAACAATATTTCATTTTTATCAAGAGATAATAAAGAATTTTATTCTTTAAATATATTAAGAGAATATTTTTTAAATAAATATTTTGATGATGATTTTATTTTTGATGGTGAAATAATATCTTTAATAGATTTTAATACTTTAATGAAAAAAATTAGAAGTAATAGTCAAATAAAAGTAAATGAATTTCAATATAAAATATTTGATATAATTAAATTTAATGAAATTATTTTTACAAATAAAACACAAAAAGAAAGATTTAATTGGTTAAAATCAAATATTGTTGAAAATAATTATGTTGGACTTCCAGAAACATTTATTGTAAATAATCCAACATCAATTGTTGAAATATTTGAAAAAATAGTATCCAATGGTGGAGAAGGTATTATAATAAAACCAGAAAATGGTTTATATGAGTATGGAAGTAGAAAATATTGGTGGAAAATGAAACCAGTATATGAAGGAACATTTGAAATAGTTGATGTTGAACTTGGTTCTGGAAAAAATACTTTAAAAATTTCTGCATTACATATTAAAGATAAATATGGTAATGTTAAAACAAAAGTTGGTTCTGGTCTTACAGAAGAAGATATTGATATGCTTACAGAAATGGGTAAAGAACAATTGGTTGGTAAATTTGTTGATATTTGGTATAATGAAATACTTGATAATGGTCTTAGATTTCCAAGATTTAAAGCACCACATACAGATTTAAGTTCTAATGTTAGATTTAGAGATGATAAAACAGAGGCTGATGATTTAATTCCTTTAAGAGAAAAGTTTGATAAAATAAAAGAAGGTCAATTGGGGAAAAATAATAATATTAAAACAATAGAAAAAAGAAATACAATAGAATGGTAAAATGGAAGAATATCAAATAAGACAAATTTTAGAAAGAATAAATAATAATGAAAGTGATTATATAAAAGTTAAAAATAGAGCAAACATTGAAAAAAAAAGTATGTATAAAATAATAGAATTATATGGAGACCCAAAATATTGGAATTAAAAAATGAGAGATAGTGTAATAAGATGTGATAATTGTGATTGTATAATTGAAAACATTTCTTTCAATTATAAAAAAGAAGATTTATGTAAAGATTGTTATATGACACAATTCAAAGAGATATTTAAAACTGCATATGAAAATTTGATTGATGAAATAGAAGATAATGATATTAAAAGTAAAAAGGAAATAATTGATTTCATTAAGAATAAAATTAAGAAAAATGATTACTAAAACAAAATTAAAGAATAGATTAATTAAATTTTTAAAATCTTTTTTTGAATTTTTAAAAACACTATTTGTTTTATTTGGATTATGTATGGCTTTTTATTATATAACACATATAACGAGAATTTAAAATGATAAAACTTGATAAAAATTCAACTAAAGATGAACTAATGTATAGATTATGGATTCAAAAAATTAGAGTTCTTGGTTTTTGGTTTGATATTAAAAGGTCATATAGATATAATAAATATTGTAAAAAAGATTATCATAAATTAGAAAATGGATTTATTTCAACAACAAATCATAAAGAAGAAACATTAGAAGTTGAATATTTAGAATGTAAAATTTGTAGATGTTGTTGGTTTGTGAATAAAGAAGATAAAGAGAAATATTTAAGAATTAAAGAAAGTTACTCTGATATTATAGCATTTGCACTTACAAAAGATGGGAAAGAGAATAAATAAAATGAATTACACAGTAAAAGTTTTGAAAACTACTGAAATACGATTAGAAGATGAAGTTGAACTTGTTTTAAGAATTGATAAAAGAACATACGACCATATATTGGAAAAACTTGAAGAAGACAAATTAAAAAGACTTGTTTTATTTAATATGTGATACCTAAAAACAAGTATATTAATACCTATTTTTAGGAAAAACAAAGATTTATAAATAAATAAAAATATATATATTTATCAAGAAATCTCATTTTATATCAATGATTTTTTACAAGTTTTCTAATAAAAAAATATTTAAACTAAGTGTAAATTATATTATTATGGATGATTTTGAAAATATTTCTAAATTGCTTGAAGAATATGATAAAGTCTTTATAATTGGTGCTGGTGGTGTTGGAAAATCATATAATATTAATAAAATAGTTGATTCATACAAGTTAAGGGGAAAGATTGTTGAAAAAACAGCAACAACTGGTGTTTCTGCATATAACATTAAAGGAAAAACTATTAATTCATTGCTAAAATTTGCTGATACAAATTCAATTGAAGAATATAATGTCTATATTAAATATATGGCAAGAACAAATATGTCATTTGATATTAATATGATTTATAATAAATTAAGAAATGTTGTTGGTATTGTTGATTTATTAATTATAGATGAAGTATCAATGATTTCTGCTGATAAATGGGAATTGATTGATTATATATTAAAAATTGCCAATTTTAAAGGGAAAATATTAATTTCTGGTGATGTTTTTCAATTACCACCAATTTCTACAAAGTCAAAGTATTTAGAAAATGATAAAAAAACTGATTCCAGATTTTTCTTTGAAAGCGATAATTGGAAATCTTATAATTTTGTCCCATATGTTATGGAAAAAATATATAGAACAAATAATATTGAATTTATGGAAGTTCTATCAAACATAAGAGTTGGTGATGTAAATCAAAGAGATATACAATATTTAAAAAATATGATGAAAAATGATTATGTTATAAATCAAAATCCAACAATACTTGCTTCAACGAATGAATTTGTATTTAATTATAATAAAGAAAAACTATCAGAAATAAGAAATGAACTATGTGTAATTGAATATGAAATTGAATATAAACAAGATTTTAATGATTCTATGTATAAACAAGAAATTGAAGATTATATTTCAAAACAATTATTAATTGAAAAGAAATTGTTTGTAAAAGTTGGTGCATTGGTTATATTTATTTCTAATGGAGAACAATTTTATAATGGAGAAAAAGGTATTATAACTGATATTCAGAAAGATTATATATCAATTAGAAAAGATGATGGAACTGATGTTAAATTGCAAAAACAAAGTTTTGGACATTATGATTATATAGATAATCAATTTACATTGGTTGCAAATATAAAACAATTTCCAATTAAACTTGGATATTCTTTAACTATTCATAAATCACAAGGATTATCAATAGATAATATTATACTTGATATTACAAAAATATTTACAAATGGTCAATTTTATGTTGGAATTTCAAGAGCAACAAATCCAAAAAATGTTTATATTCAATATTCAAAAGGAATTTATATGTTTGATGTTGATATTAAAAAATTTGTTTCTGTAAATGATAAATTAAAATTATTTTATGAAAAAGCAAAAAGAAAGCATCTACAATATGAAAATATTTATAAATAAATAAACCAAAGCATATTTATGAGTTGGATTGATAATCATTTAAATAGAATTATTGAAAGAAAGGAAAAAGTAAAAGAAAGAGTTACTGGTAGAGACAATATTATATTTAATATGCAATTAGTTTCATACACAGCAACATTTATTTTAGCACTTGCATTTATATTTAGTCTTATTTTTGGACCTTATAATATAGTGACAAATGTGATGTATTATGAAGGTAAAGATGATAATGTTTCATCATCAGTTGTTGGATATTGTAAATATCAAGAAACAGAAGTTGATAAAATTCTATGTGTAAATAATTTTGTAAATGATAATTTTAAATATGTTGTAACCAAAGATATATTATCACCAGATGAATTGATTGAAAATGGTGGAGATTGTAAAAGTTGGTCTAATTTTTATATGATTACTTTAAGACAACTTGGAATTAAAGTAACACAAAATTTTGATGCAATAGATAATCATACATTTGTTATTGCAGATATTGAAGAAGGATATTGTATAATTGACCAAAAAAGTGTTGATTGTCATAGACTTGGACCTTTACCAGTTTGTAAAGATAACGAGAATTGCATAATTCTTAATTGAGAAAAATTATAATTGGTTGAAGATTATAATTTATTGAATTTGTATTAATAGAATTTACAAGGCTAAGCATTTATAATTTGCATTATGACATCCCATTCACGACATCTTCCTTGTAATATATACATATATTCATATATTTATAAATATATCTAAATGTTACTACTATTAAGATACATTACAAAGATTTATAAAATCATATAATAATTTATTATTATACAAATGTCTGAACTAATTTATAGTAAATATCAACTTGCTTTATTTGAAGAAGTAAAGAAAAACAAAGAAAATATTATAATTCAAGCAGTTGCTGGTTCTGGTAAATCTTCAAGTTTAATTAAATGTATTGATTATACACCAAAATTTGAAAGTATTTTATTTCTTGCATTTAATAAATCAATAGTTGATGAATTAAAAACTAAATTACCAAAAAAAGTTGAAGTTTCAACATTACATAGTGCTGGTCTTAAATTAATTAAAAGAAATACAAATAGAACAGATAAAATAAACTTTAATAAATTTAATTTGATTTATGAAGAAATAATTAGTTCAACAACAAGATATAAATTATTTTTTGAAAAAGATTACAATAAAAGAAATTTTAAATTTTTTATTCATAAATTATCAGATTTGGTTAAAGCAAACAATACAAATTATAATGATGAAGATGAACTAAAAGAATTGATGAATTTTTATGGCATTAGTAGTAAATATAGTTTTGATTTAATTATTGGTGCTATTAAACAAATATGTAAATTGAGTTTAAATTGGGAAAAGTATTGGATAGATTTTTCTGATATGATTTGGTTACCAATCCAATTGGGGTGGAAAGATGTATATAATTATATTTTTGTTGATGAAGTTCAAGATTTAAATAAAATTCAAATGAAACTATTACAAAATTTATCAAATGATAATACAAGATTTGTATTTGTTGGAGATAAAAATCAAAGTTTATATGGATTTGCTGGTTCAAATACAAATTCTATGAATGATATTAAACAATTATTCAATGCAAAAGAAATGCCATTAAGTATTTGTTATAGATGTCCACAATCTCATATTAAAGAAGTTCAAAAAATTGTCAATGATATTGAAGCATATGATAAAAATCCAGAAGGATATATATTTGATATAATTGAAAATCAAATACAAAATTATGCAAAAAGTGGTGATATGGTAATTTGTAGAACAAACTCTCCATTAATACAAACTTGTTTGTGGTTAATTAAATGTGAAATTAAATCATATATTAAAGGTAGTGACTTAAAACAAGATATTTTATTTGAATTAAAACAAGCAGTTGAAAAAGGTAATAATTCTATTCAACAATTAAGAGTATATTTTAATCATCAATTAACAACTATTGATGAAGAAATTGAAAATAAAGAACTTGAAACAATGACAAAAGTAGATAATTCCAATGAATTTGAACAAAAAGAGTGGTTAAAAAGACAATTATATTATATAAAAAGAAATTTAATGTTTAAACAAGATTTAGTTTATTCATTACTTCATTTTCTTAATAATAAAGATTTAAAAAGTGTTGAGCATTTGCATTTTAATATAGAAAATATTTTCAAAGAAGATAAAAATGCTGTATGTTGTTCAACTATTCATAAAGCAAAAGGTCTTGAAGCAGAAACTATTTTTTTATTACACCCACACTTGTTACCACACCCAATTCTAAAAGGAAATACAGAGTGGCAACAAGAACAAGAAAAAAATGTGGAATATGTAGCAAAAACAAGGTCAAAATTGAAATTAATATATACACATAAAGAAGAAAATGGATAGATATTGTCAAAAGTGCAAAATAAATAAACTTCATAAGTTATCAAAAACAGACATTTGTAAAAAATGTCTTATTTGTTCAAAATGTGGAAAAAATATTAGTTCAGCAAATATAACTGGATATTGTAAAAATTGTTTAAATAGAAGAAAACTTGAAAATATACAAAATTGCCATCAATGTGGTTCAAAATTAACAACAAAGCAAAGTTTATCTGGATTGTGTAAAATATGTTATGATATTAAAAGAAGTAGTAATAAAAGAATAGAGTTTATTCAATGTGAAAATGGATGTGGAACTCAATTAAGAAAGAAATATAATGTAAAAAAGCAAATATGTAAAACTTGTTTTCATAAATTGAGAGAAAAAGCAATTACTAAAAATTGTGATTTTTGCAATGAACCATTTAAAATGAAAAGAAAAACGAGTAGATTTTGTTCAGTTAAATGCTTAGAAAAACATAGGATTAAAAGAAAAGGTGAAAAAGAATTAGAAATAAATAAAAAAATAAAAGATTATAAAGATGGTCTTGTTATTAGACAAGTTTATTGTTCAATGCACGAAGTTCGTTATCAAAAAGGAAATAGTTGTATTAAATGTGATATGGATAAACAAGATGAAAAAAATAGAAAATTATTATTATCTGGAAAATGGGTAAAATGTTGGGGTTGTAATGCACTAATATTTAAAGGAAAGACAAGATGTAGAGAGTGTATAAGAAAAAAGTTTAGTTAGTATTTTCTAAATTTATCGTGTAGTGTTTCAAAAGATTCATTGTTTTTAACAAATTTAATCATTAATTCTAAATCAAAGTGCGAAGGTTGTATTTTATAATCTCCATATCTCATTATAGTAAGTGTTTCTCTATGTGATAATGCTTTTTTATATGGTCTTTTGCTTCTTAGAGCATCATAAACATCAACTATTTTTAATATTCTTGATTTAAGAGATATTTCTTCTGCTTTTTTTCCATATGGATAACCAGTTCCATCATAATTTTCGTGATGTTCAAGTGCAAGTTCAGATGATGTTTGATTTACATCTTTTAATATTTCATATCCATATATTGTATGTAATTTAATTCTATTAAATTCTTCACTTGTTAAAAGTCTTGGCAATGAAATTAAATCTTTCATATACAATTTACCAATATCGTGATATTTTACTGCCCTTACAGTTTCAACCAAAAAACTTTTATCAATACCAAGTATTCTACAAAATCTACCATACATAATTGATGTATGTTTACTATGCTCATATTCGTTTTCACCAAGTAATCTTAACATAAATTCAAGTGTTGTATCATTTACTTTAATCTGTTTCATTTTTTACATTATATCTTTATATTGTTCATATGTTGCAAGAGAATATTTATTTGAATTTATTATTTCTTCAATAAATTCAAGCATTTTAATTTTATCTTTAAATAATACTTGAAATCCAAATACTATATCAAAATATGTAAAAGTAACTATCCAAGTATTAGTTAGTTTATTCAAATCACAAAGTATATTAAATTCATATTTATATTTATCTGGAAAATCATCAATCTTTTTACACTTTGCACCAGTATAATAATGTATGAAATCATTACACCAATCAACTTTTACCCACTTTCTAACATTATTATATTTATCATCAACAATATCTTTTTTATAAAACATAACATATTGTTTTTTTATTTTTATACAATGAATAGAATATCTGTATTTTAATATTTGTTTACTAAGAAATTTTGACTCATTATAATTGGCAAAAACAACTGGATATTGTTTATATCCAGATTTCAATAATTGAAATTTTGTTATATGTTTCATAATATTTTGATTTTACTTTCTAATATATAAAGGTTTCTTTTCTCCATAAAATGTTTCAGCATAATTTAATGTTAAACTTTCAAGTATTTTATCATATTCATCTATTGTTGATTGTTGAAATTTAAATTCTTTACACATTGAATAATTTGCAACTTTAACATTATTAAAGTTTCTTTCTTCATCTGGAATTAAACATAAAGCATTTATTCTTGCAACAATTTCATTATCATATTCATCTACTCTATACCAAGTTCCATTATATATTCTTGTAAAATTTACAGTTTGTCTTAATTCTATTGGAATATCTTTATATGTTCTATCAAATAAATCTTCATATTTTTTTTCATTTACAACACCACAAGAAACACCAGTAAATCCATAATCACCACATCTATCAACAATATAACCTTTATTGTCTATATAATGTGTTATTTCGTGTATTAATGTGTTTGATAATTTAGAATCATATTCAGTTGACCCATTTGTATAATTTTTAATTCCTTCATAATTAATATGAATTGTATTAATACCATAACTCATAAGACCAAGTGGAATTAAATCATTATCTTTATCATCATAGACTTTTTTCATATATTCTTCATCAATCAAATAGACTTTTAATTCATTATTAATATAAAACCCATTATAATATTCTTCATCACTTAATGCCTTATCATTAAAATTACTAATAATAGTTCTAAAATTGGACTTTTCTAAAATTTGCCTTTCATTATAATCAATTGTATAAGAAAGAGTTGAGATAAATATTACTAAAGATACTGATATAATTACTAAATGTTTTATTTCATTTGGTAAAATTTGAAGTTTTAATGATTCTAATATATAATGTATCAAATATATACCAACTGTTATTAATAATAAATACCAATAAATTTCATATCCAATAAAACCACCAAATACTTTTTCAATAAGTAGAATTATTGGATAGAAAATTAAATCTGTTAAAAATAATTTAAAACCAATAATTCCTTTTTTCAAAATAACTGGTTCATAAAATAATGGTTTTATAAATTGATATAAAGCATAAATAACACCAATTAATAAATACCAAGCAATTATCCATTGTGTTTTCTTATCAATAAATTCTTTTTTCATTTTTATCTGTTATAATTTTCTCTATTTACTGCATTATATAATTGTTTTCTCATTTCTTTTATTCTTAAATCTCTTGAACCAATATCAAATACTCTATTTCCAGCATATGGTTGAAATTCACCAAATCCACCTTTTTCATTGAATATTTTATATCCATATCCTTCACTATCAAGTTCATATTTAAATCCTTTATAAGTTCCTTTTAATTGGATTTTTCTATCAAGTTTCTTTTCCATTTTTTCAAGTTCTTCGTAATATTTTGAATTTTCTGAAAGGTGGTCTTTTGAGATTTCAGTTGCTATTTTTTTATTGTTTGTATGTTCAAGTTCAACTTTTTGACCTTGCTTTAATGAACTTTTATTGAATTGATTATTAGATAAATTATCTGCTAATCCACCCTTTATATATTCTTTTTTCATTTTTTATTTACAATCGTGTTTAACTTTAATCATATCTATTGTATTATATTCTTGTTCTATTGCAATCTTTTTCATAACATTTAATTGAATATCAGATATTTCAGTATTTCTTCCTAAAAACCATAAATACTTTCTATCTTTTGAACCAACTATTGCATATTTATAATAATCATCTACATATAAAATATTATAATCTCCACTTCTAAAATATCCAAAATCAACTTTTAATTCTGCATTTGTTGTTGAATTAACTACTGTTGCAAATCCAGATATATTTTTACCAGTATTTCCACAAGTATTTAAAACACTTATAGTTGTTTTATTTATAATGTCGTATTTTGCAGTAACACAATTACAATTCTTTTGAAATCCATTTGGCAATTCATATAATGAATACCAAAGCCCATCATATTTTTCAATATTTATATTTTCTGCTGTTTTTATTTCTCTTTCATTTGTAAAATACAAACTTGTATAAAACAAACCAATAGCAATAAAAAATACAACTATTATAGTAATTCCTTGTTTATCTTTTTCTATCATTTTATGCACTCACTAAAATATATAATGCTATAATTATTATTAAAGTTCCAGTAATAATCATTGCTAAATTTTCATTTCTCATTTTTTATATAAATAACCTATTTATTAATAATTGAAATAACAAATATATAATAAATCCAACAAGACCAATTATAAAAACTCCAACCAAAACTATTTTTAATACCAAAAAATAATCTTTTTTTGTTGGTTTTCTTGTTACATTCCAAACTCTTATTAATTCATTATACATTTTTATTATATTTAAATAAATCTATGAAATCTTTTATTTTAATTTCATTTCTTTTTAACCAATTTTCAATAAAATCATTTGTTGATTCTAAATTTGAAAATTCATCAAATGTAATAAATATTGGTATTGTTCCAGTTGTATCTGGAAAAAACATTTTTACAGTTGATGGGCTTATCTTTGTTTCTATTATAATTCTATATTTAAATATTGGCTTTAATGTGATTTCACTAATTTTATATAATCTTGTATATAATCTTAATGTTATTAAATTATTTAATTTAATAACTCCATTATTGTCAATAAATCTATTCATTTTAATGCTTCATATATAATTGTTAATCCACTAAAAAACATTGTTCCAATATTCCATAATGTTAATATATTATAACCAAATAAATTTAAAATACCAGAAACCAAAACAATAATACTTATTGTTGTTGATGTCATTTGTGCTGGTGAAAACTTTTTAAATGATGAAATTGAATTTATAGAGTGTATTCTTTTAATTCCAACTCTTATATAAAATGAAAGTAATGCTGAAATTATTAAAATAGCACCAATAAATAAATGTGTTATTGATACTTTATTTATTGCAATTACAATATCATTAAGACCAAAACTTAACAATATAAGAACAGCACCAAAAAAAATCATTGTTATTCTTGCTGTCATTGGGTCTATTGTATGACCTTTGTATGAATATTTATCGCTTTTCATTTTTTAATTTATCTTAATGCTTCTAATATAATAATTCCACCAGCCAACATAATTTCATCATTTTGCATAAAATTTGTAATTCCAAATCCAAATATAGAATTTACTGATAATATACTTAAAACACCACCAGTAAATATAAATGTTGCTACTAAAAATGAAAGTATTTGTTGATTTTCAAATTTACTTAATTTTGACCAATCTGTCCATCTTTTTAAACCAATTTCAATATATGCAATTATTGAAGTGAATATCAATATTGTTCCAACAACATAATTTGTAATTGATTGTTGTTTAAACAAAACAATAATATCAGTAATAAATATACCAAGTATTATGAATATTACTCCAAGAGATACCATAACTAATTTTGCAATTACTGGGTCTATTGGATGACTTTTTAATATTTCTTTTCCCATTTTTTATTTTTTATTTTTTATAAAATCATATTTAATATGATTAATATTGCAAGTCCACTAAATAGACTTTGAACACTTATTATTATTGTTTTTATTATTTTATTTGTTTTTGATTTCTTGCTACCCTTTGCATATTTTTTATTCCAATTGAAAGCACTAAATCCAGCAATTAATATTGCACCAAATATATAATCTATATTTTTATTTTCTGTATTAAATAACTCACTTAAAGTTTTTACTTGTGGTCCAAATAAAGAACCACCACCAATAGTTTGTCCTATAAATGAAACTTCACTACTGTTTAAATTTGTATTTATTTCAACTTCTATATCAGCACATTCACTATGAGTAAATATTACTTTATCTTTTGCACTTTCTGTTGAAAATGTATTTACTGTATATTTAAGACCAACTTCTTTTTTAGTATTTGCTTGTAATGTTCCAACAGCATTTGTAATTGAAAATGATGGTATTGCACTATTAAATCCTTCAACATTTACAAATTTATAATCTGGTGTATAACTCATATCTTCATTATTAATTAATGTTAATTTTATTAAGTCTCCATTTTTAGTAAATGTTGTTTTATCTGCTCTTAATTGAATATCACAAATCTTTTTCTTTTCTGCTTGTGTATCTCCAAATATACCATCAAATATACTAAATATACCATCTGGTGATGTTGTATTTGTTGATGTTTTTGTTTCATCACAAAGGAAATCATACCAAGCACAAACATTACAACTTTCACCAGTTTCTTCCCAAGTTCCATCTTGACAAATAAGACGATTTATTACATCTCCACCATCACAAGTAAATTGTTCTGTATCTCCATCATTACATTTAATTTTAGTGATACCACCCCCACCACCACCACCAGTTGAACCACCACCAGTTGTTGGTGTTCCTTGTTTAATTAAAACATTTATTTCACCAGTTGTTTTCTCAATATTAACTCCACTATGACATCTTGTTTCAATATCATATATAGTTTCATAAGACCAATTTGCATAATTTACTGTTACTGGACTATTACCACTAATTGTTTTTCTATCAATCAATATATTATTTACAAATAAATCACAAATCATATCAACACTTGCTGTATGTGAATATGTAATTGGTAAATTATTTGTTAAAGAACTTATATAAACTGTTTGACCATCAATATAATTTAAAGTAACATTATATGTTTGAAAATCAAAAAAATTATTAGCAAATAATAAATGTGACTGAAAGTTGTATGGATATGATTTTAGTGTTCTATTATCAACTTGACCATTAGGTAATGTATATGGTGTATCACAAAAACCATCTGAATTTACATCTGCACAAATATTTGAATATCCATTATAATAATTTCCAATTGTAAATTCATAAATTTTACCATTATACTCATAACCAACAACTTTATTTAATTTTAATGATGTAAAATTATCATATGAAGGAATAACATTTGTATCTAACCAATTATGATAAAAATACCCATTTCCAACATTATCAAATACTGATGATTTTTTAACAACATTTGTTTGTTGATTGTAAAAAATATTATCTGTTATTTCAAAATTATTTCCAATAATATCAAATATTTTAGCATATCTCAAAGAATCTGAATTTGCATTTCCTTGTAATGTAATTATATTATCTATAATTGTAATTTCACTTCCATCAATAAATAAATTTGGGATATTATTATATCCATTTAATGAATTTATTGTAATAACATTATTTGTTAATATTGTATTTCCATAATTTTTCAGTATATTGTATTCTTGTGAAACCCCATTAAATAATATTGTATTATTATTAATAAATAAATTTGATACTCTTAAATCAATCATAGTTTGATATATAGATGGATTATCATAAGGATATGTTCTAATTAAATTATTTCCAACAATAGAAACATCACTATAAGAAGCACCACTTTTATGCGATATAATAGAAGCATCATTAGGACTATCTTGCGTTAAATAAATTCCTTTTATAATACCATTTGAACTAATTGTAATCATACCATTATCACTATATCCAAGTATTTGCGAATTGCTACCATCATTTAAAATACAACTTGTATTATAAATAAAAAAACAATTCAATGAGTTATAAAATAAATTTAAAGACCAAATTGTATCTAAACTATAACTTCCAAAAGATAAATCCAAAACATTTCCATAACTATTTAATTCTAATTGATTTGAAAAACTATAAGTTTCACTTTGTGCCATTATTATAGGATTATTATTTGGTATATTTAATTGATTTATAGATGTAGCATTTGAATATATTTTATATCCAAATAAATCAAGTTCTCCAATTTCACTTCCATAATATGAACTAATGTGATTTGAAGAACTCAATTCTATAATATCTGTTCCACTATTTACATCAATTGTTTTTGAAACATAACAATAATTATTTCCATCTAAATATATATTACCACCAGTATTTGTAACACTACAAGTTCCAGAACAAAAAGCACCACAGCAATATGATTCTGATGCAAGATTGTAATAAGTAACACTTTTTTCTGATAAAAACATAGAGTTTATATTTTCAATATCAATTTTTACAGATGCACTTTGAACATTACCACCATTATATGAAACAGAGCCATAAATTCCAAAAATATAATCATCATTTTGTAATCTACTATTATTAAATTCCCAACCTTTTATAATTGAGTTTAAATTCCCACCAGTTGCAATTTGAATAAATCTTGTTTCTGTATTTGATGGTGAATATGAATCAAAATATAAATCTTTAAATTTAAAATTCATATTTATATCAACATTTTTTGGTAAAGAACTTAAACCATAAATATCAAGAAACATTGGTGTTTGAGAATTATAATTTAAAACATACATTCTAAAACCATCAAACATAAAATTTGTATTATTTGCATTTATTCTAAATACACCATAATTATTTTGTAAAGAAATATCATCTTTTGATATGTTATATGAAAATTTTACATTATCAAGACCATTTATATTATATAAATCATAACAATATGTTCCAATAGAACTTGTTGAATTAATATTATTTACATTTATAATATATTCTTCATTACTTAACCAACCACCAACTGGTTCTCCACAAGTATTTAATATTGTAACAGCATTAACACTAACAAGTGACAATAATATTCCAATAATCAATATAAGTATTTTTTTCATTTTTTATTTATTCTGTTGTAGCAATATTAAAAGCAAGTTTTGTTTTAAGTGAAATTGGCATTTCTACATTATTTTCAAGTTCTGTATATGAAAAATCTTTATCTCTAATTTGTTCTCTTAATTTATCTTCATCTTTTACTTTAATTAAATAATCAACATTTTCTAAATTTTGAGAAAATCTTAATGTTCCATTCTCAACTTTACCAAATATTTCTCTTTTATCTGTTGTAATTTGAAATGTTTTTCCATCAAAATCTTTTAATAATGATTCATATTTGCCAAGAAGTTCTTTATTTTCAATTTCAAATCTACTTAATTCTTTATTTAATTCCTTTGTTTCTTTTTCTTGTTCTCTAACTTGTTCTCTTTCTTTTTCTTCAAATTCATTTAAATCACTCTCAATTTCTTCAAATTCATTCTCAATTTCTTCAATTTTAGTTTCAATTTCAAGTTTAATTTCTTTTGTTATATTTTCATCTTTGATTTTTAATTTAAGTTCTTCTGATTTTTTTACTTGTCTATCTTTTCTTTCTTGAATTTTTAAATCAATTTTCTCTTTAAATTCAATTCTTGTTTCTTGTTTTACAAGTTTATATTCTGCAAGTTTTTCTTGTAATATTTCTCTTTCTTTTAAATCATATTTTTCTTCACCTTGAAGTTTTGCAAAATTTAATGAAGCCCATTCTCCAAATGTATCAAAGTTATACATTATTTTATCATCTGGTGTATAACCAGCACTTACATTTTCTTCTGCAAAAGCAGTTCCTATTAATGCTAAAAGCATAATTGTTAATATTGATAATATCTTTTTCATTTTTTATAATTTATTTCCTTCTAATATTATTTTCATAATCATCAGTTTGAAACCAATAACCTTGTTTTAATAATTTATCAAAACAAGTTTTTCCAACTGGGAAAAATCCTTGTGTTGCTTCTTTTTCATTTGAATATATTTTATCATCAGTTTCACTCATACCAACAAAAACAAATTCATTGTTAAGTTTTCTTCCACAAACTTCACATCTTGTATCATTTTTAAATGATTCAATATATTTATCTTCATTATCTTTTGTAATTTTATTTATATTATATTTATTATGATATGGTATAATTTCTTCTACAATGTATTTTTTTGTATTCCATATTTTAAAATTTTTTTTATTTTCCATTTTTTATATTTTGAATTGTGTAAATTTTGGTTTGCTTGTCCATTTAAATGGAATAAGGTCAGCAACCATATGTGACCAAAAGCCCAAAAAGGCAACGATATAATATATTATGTAATCTATTCCAACAAGCATTAATAAACCAGTTGATAATAAACCAAACCATAATGTATGTGTTATTCCCCTATGTTTAAAGTATGTTGAAATTATATATGTTGAAATTATTAATATTATACCATATAACATTGCACCACCAAAGTCATATAATGTTTTTATTTCTAAATATCTATTAGTTAAATATGATATTAATATAATTATAAATCCAGTTAAGTAAAACAAACTGGTTATTTTTGAATTTTTGTGGTCCATATCTGGAAGTAATGAATATAATAATATAATAGGTATTGAATATACCCAAAACATTAAATCTGTAAATGGAAACACTATTGTTAAAACATCAATAGCCATTTTGTCTTGATATATAGCAACTCCAATATTAATAAAAAGCATTAATATTATTGTAAATATAAGACCAAATAGTGAATGATGTTTCCAATTCATTTTAATGATTCCAAATCCAATTATATAACATTGGTGTTGATGCAACCAATATAAACCCAAGTATTAACATAACTAACAATATCCAAAACCATTGTGTGTTATCAAGTCCTAAAAATGTTTCTGTATTTTTCATTTTAATTTATAACCTTTCTGTGTAATATCATTAAACCAACCCCAGATAAAAAGATTGGAATACCAACAAATGCAAATACACTATTTACAGACCATAACCAACTTTCTTTATCTGCATAATAAAATGCAAAGAAACTAATAACTGTTATAGTAACACCAACAATAGACAATCCAAGTCCACTCCAAAATTTTTTGCTCATTTTTTTCATTTTTTATTTTAAAATATTTTATTTTTTTGGAAAGCATATAAAACTAATCCAAAAAATGAAGCACAAACTACATATATTAATACTTTACCCATTATATTTTTCAATCCATATATTGCTATTGCTAACAAAAAGGATATAATAAATACTACAACCAAAATCGCTATTGCATTTCTTTTTTTAATTCCCATTTTCATATATATTTTTATTTTTATTTATTTATAAATTTATTTATTCATATTCTATATTATTTGATTTTCTCTTTGAGTAAATCATTATACCCATTATTGAAATAACTATTATTGCTAAAAGATACCATATAAATATTGAATAATTTTTAACTTTAAAAGTATCACTTACTTTTACTGGTTCATAACCTTCAAATTTAATTTGACCTTTCATTGTCCAAACACCATCTTCTGCTGTTTCTGGTAAATTATATGTTATTAATTTATTTTTATTATTATCTACTATTATTGATTTCATTTCATATTCTATTCCATTTGGACCTACTATTGAATACTCAAATACACCACCTTGACTTAATACTGTTTGTGGAATTTCAAGTTCAAGTGTTGAAAATATATTATCTCCACTTTCATATCTATCATCTAATACATCAAGATTAACTTCTTGTGGTAATTTATATTTTGAATCTGAAATAGCACCACTTCCAGAAGTTTGTTCATTGACACCAAGTTTTGTGTTGTCAAATGCTTGTTCATCAAGTGCAAAAAAACCAATAAACATTTCTTCATCACCAACTTCAATTAATGTTATTTCTTCATCATAAGCATATGCACTAAAAGACATAAAACATACAATTAACATTATTTTTAATATTGATTTCATTTTTTATAATAATAAATATATATAATAAATTATAGTAACAAATACAATAACCAAAGCAATATATTTCAAAAACTTTATAAGTTTATCACTTGTTAAAGACTTTCTATAATAAATCATAGCCATTATTGATGATATAACTATTGTTGATATAGTAACTATTAATAAATTTTTAGTAAATATTAATGTAAATGATGATAACATTAATGCTATTACTATATGATATAACATATCTTGTGGTTTTCCAGCAAAAAACTTATCTTCTTTTCTAACTATTAATACTGTTATGAATACAAGTAAAAATCCAAGAAATCCAAATTTAACTGGTGTTTTATTTTCAACATATATTTCATTTGTTTTTTGTTTTATATTTTCAATAAAAGATTTTTCTTCTTTTTCAACTATATTTTGAGTATCAACTATACTTTGCATATATATTTTATCAAACCCATTTGCCATAAATTCTTCATATTCAATATTATTCATTCTATATATTTTAAATGAATCTTGATTATAATTTATACTATTTATATTAACATCTCCAACATTATTTTCTATTATTAAAATTTTTTCATTTGATAATTCATTATTATTATCAACATATACATCAACATTATTAATATCATTTAAAAATAATCTATATTCACCAGTATTATCATTTACTCCAAAGTTTTCAAAATATAGTTCAATATTATTCCAAGTATTTATTGAACCACCAATAAAATAATCTCTACCTTCTTTTACTGCATTTTCAATTTCAATTTTTGCATTTGTATTTTTTGTTCCAATAAATTTATTTCTATTTATATAATCTGAAATTGTCAATTGATAATCTGAACCATATTTAAAATATAAATCATTAAATCCAATAAATAAAAATTCATATTTATTTGAACTTACATTTGTATAATCATTTTCATTGCTATTATCATAAATTAAAAATGATTTTGATGAATCATAACCATTATTTATTAAATTAAATGTTACAGTATTATTTAAAACTTCATCATATTCAAATCTAATAGCATAACAACTATTTTGAATATTAATATTATTTTCATTTGTATAATTTTCTAAATAAATATCACCATCACAAGTATAATTTGCACTAAAAACTTGAAATGACAATAATAATACAAGTCCAATAAATATTAATTTTTTCATTTTAATCAAATCTATTATCAATAACTTCTTTTTCAAACCATACTTTATCATATTCTACAATATCTGGTGTTCCAGATGGATTAGCAAAATTATAACCAGTAAGCATTGGACCAATAGATTCATCTGTTGGTATATTTGTTGTTATACTACAAGCAAGAACATTATTTGCATAAAAATCTATTTGTGTAGCATCAGAATTTAATTTAAATTCCAATTGATACCAAGTATAATCACTTACGAGTATCATATCACAAGTTGTTCTAACATTATCTCTTTCTGATGCACCAATTATATATGATGATGTTGGTGATAATTCAAAATAAATACCATCAACTATATTGCTATTTGCACTTGTAATTGTGTTAATAAGACCAACTCTAAATACTGTATAAGTTAAATCATTTGAATTTAGTATAGTTCCAAATTTTTCATTACCACCAACTTTAATATAACTACCTAAATCATATTTACAACCAGAACTTGTATCACTACCAGCACAAACCAAAACTCCTTGATGATTTGAATTTAAATTTGAAATTGTATTTTCATAAAACATTGTTCCACCACCAGTAAGAGAAACAGCCCAACCAAGACTACCAATTTCACCAGTTTCTGTTGATGTTGCTATAAATTCTTCATCAATTAATAATTTATTTATATTTGTTGTAGTTGCAGTTGAAATTATATTGTCACAATTAGTTCCATCTGCTAAACAAACATTTTGACCACCAACTGTTATACTACTACCAACTTCCATATCATTTAACGCATATACATTTGATACATATAAATTTGATGAATTTATATTATTAAATATAACATTATCTCCACTTTTATAATAACCAACATCATTATATAATTGACTAACATTTGTATAAATAGTATTATTATCTATTCCATCAGCAAATCCACTTGGAACTCCAATCAATGAACTCCAATTTCCACTAAAATCATCACTTACATTTTTATCCCAATTTGTAGTATTATTCATAAATACTAAACTTGAATTTCCACCAGCATTAACTTGATTATAAACATAATTCCAATTGCTTATATTTGAATTTTGAATATTATATGAAGGACTTACAATAAATAATGGGTCTGTTTCAGTATAATTTGTTAAGTAACCAACTAAACTATGGTCACCCCAACCAAATGCAGTTTGCCAATTTGAAATGTCAATTAAACTTACATTTGCAACATCACTTGCACTAAATAATGGGTCTGTTTCACTAAATGAAGTCAAATATCCATTTGTATTATTATAATAGTCATTAAATACTTGATTCCAATTTCCAATAAATAAATTTGAAATTCCAAAAGATGGACTTGCACTAAATACTGGGTCTGATTCATTAAAACTTGTTAAATATCCATTATTTGAAACATAATCATCAACTTGTGATTCATTTAATACTGTATCAACATAATTTGTAATATATCCAACATCATTTGTAAATTCACTTAAATTATAATATTTAGTGTCATTATCTCCATCAACAATATCATTTGGAACATTTAATAAACTTGACCATTGATAATCAAAGTCATCACTTACATTTTTATCCCAATTTGTAGTTTTATTTTCAAATATAATATCGTTTTTATCATTATTATATTGTGGGTCTAATTCACTAAATACAGTCAAATAACCAACATCATTTGCAAATTCACTTAAATTATAATATTTAGTATCATTATCACCATCAAGTAAGTCAAGTGGTATTCCATTTATATCAGACCAATTTCCATTAAAATCATCAGTATAATCTGTGTCCCATAATGTAGTTGAATTAAATAATACATAATTAATTTTTTCACTATTAAATATTGGGTCTGTTTCACTAAATGAAGTCAAATATTCATTTGTATTATTATAATAGTCATTAAATACTTGATTCCAATTATCAATTACTATATATGTAATATTACTTGAAGGACTTGCAATAAATAATGGGTCAGTTTCATTAAATGAAGTAATAAAACCAACATCATTAGTAAATTCACTCAATGCAAAGTATTGTGTATTATTATCACCATCAGCAATGTCAGTTGGAATTGAAGTTAAAGCATACCAACTACCATTAAAATCATCTGTATAATCTTTATCCCATAATGTAGTTGAATTAATTAAAACATAATTTGTTTTCTCACTATTAAATAATGGGTCTGTTTCACTAAATGAAGTTATAAATCCAACATCATTATTGAACTCTGATAAATTATAATATTGTGTATCATTATCACCATCAAGTAAGTCAAGTGGAACACTTAATAAATTACTCCATTCTCCATTAAAATCATCAGTATAATTTTTATCCCAAATATTTGTATCTACATAAAATACAATTCCATTTTTTTCTGAAATATAAACTGGGTCTGATTCATTAAAACTTGTTAAATATCCAACATCATTATTTAATTCACTTAAATTATAATATTTAGTATCATTATCTCCATCAGCAATGTCACTTGGTATATTTGTTAAACTACCCCAATTTCCATCAAAATCATCATTTGCATTTTTATCCCAATTAGTAGTTTCATTATCAAATATTATATCATTTTTATCTGCATTATATTGTGGGTCATTTTCACTAAAGTTAGTTAAATAACCAACTAAACTATGGTCACCCCAACCAAATGCTGTATTCCAATTACTTATATTTGAATTTTGAATATTATATGAAGGACTTGCAATAAATACTGGGTCAGTTTCAGATGTTAAATAACCAAATGTATTATTATAATAATCATAATAAACTAAATTCCAATTTGAAATATCAATTGAACTTACATTTGCAACATCACTTGCACTAAATATTGGGTCATTCTCACTAAATGAAGTCAAATAACCAACATCATTTGTAAATTCACTTAAATTATAATATTTAGTGTCATTATCAATATTATCAGCAAAGTCATTTGGAATTGCGTTTAAACTACCCCAATTTCCATCAAAATCATCACTTGAATTTTTATCCCATAATAATGTATCATTAATAAATATTATATTTGCTTTTTCTGAAATATAAATTGGGTCTGTTTCACTAAATGAAGTTAAGTAACCAACATCATTATTGAACTCTGATAAATTGAAATATTGAGTATCATTATCAATTCCATCTAAAAATCCAACTGGAATTGCATTTAAACTACCCCAATTTCCATCAAAATCATCACTTGAATTTTTATCCCAATCAGTTGTATTTAATAAAAATACAATTCCATTTTTATCAGCAATATATAATGGGTCTGTTTCAGTATAATTTGTTAAGTAACCAACTAAACTATGGTCACCCCAATTGAATGCAGTTTGCCAATTAGATATATTACTATTTGTAATGTTATAACTTGGACTTGCTGTAAATATTGGGTCTGTCTCATTAGTAAGGTAACCAATAAGATTGTGATTCCCCCAAGAGTATGCGACATTCCAATTAGATATGTTACTATTTGCGATTTGATAACTCGCACTTTGTGTAAATATTGGGTCAGTTTCATTTGTTAAATATTCATTTGTATTATTATAATAATCGTTATATACTTTATTCCAATTTATTGAACCATCTGTAAAATTATAATCCACCAATAAAGATGTTGGAATAAAACCAAGAGATTCATTTGAACAACCCCAAGTATTATTTATTCTTTTTAATATCATATTATTTTGATTACAAATATTATCAAGTTCATTACTATCAACTTCATCATCTGGGTCAGTTATATAACCATAATTTTGATGATTTCCCCAAGAGTATGCACTATTCCAATTTGTAATATTTAAATTTGAAATTATAAATGAAGGACTTGATGTAAATATTGGGTCTGTTTCTGTAAATGTTTTAATATATCCCATATTAGATATATCACTATCACTTAAAGTTGTATCAACAACTGGTGCAACATCACAAACAACTTGACTACCAGTTACCCTACACCATTGACCATTTATTAATGTTCCAACTTCTGGGTCTGTTTCAGTCAATAAAAAGTTTGGAACATTTTGAATTTTTGAGTAATCAATATTTGCATCAATAACACTTGCATAAATTGTATTCCATTTAAAACCAACATCACCAAGATTAAACATATTATTAAATGAAGGAATTATTGAACCATTTGTATTTACATTTGTAACACTTAAATTTGCAAGACTACCAATTACTGTTAAATCTCCATTAATTGTTAAATCTCCATTACAAATACCATCTTTACAATAATCTGTTTCATTTTGTAGAAATCCCATCATTTGAATTTCACTTTCATTTAATACTCTATCAATTCCACCAAGATTATGAAAATCATTAAATGTTAAATTTTGTAATTTTTGTAAATCTATTGTTGGGTCAGTTTCATTTGTTAAATATCCATTATTTGAAACAAAATTATCAACTTGTGATTCATTTAATGAAGTATCAGTATAATTTTTAATAAAACCATAATTTAATATGTCTTGGTCATTAATCTGTTTTAAAAATAATCTTTCATTCAATGGATGAACTTTACGAAGACTACCATCTCTATATTCACATAAATATTTTGGAATTTGTGTTACACTTGATAAATTTAATATTGTTGAACCAACACCATATTTATCTGTTGTAATAGTTACTGCTTTTGTATATACATCATACACACAATTTTCATCTGTTGCAAATACAAAATTATAATCAAATTCAGTATTTGGTTTTAAGTTTCCATTAACCTTTGGCATTACTTGAACTGGAAATTGATTTAAATAACTGGTATATTCTGGTGTATAAGCATAAATACCAGCAAACATACCTATTAATAGTAAAAGTATAAATACAATTACTACAAATTTCTTTACTGTTGAATTTTTTTGTTCATCCATTTTATTTATAATATCTTAAAAAGATAATTAAGTCCATATATTATTATTGTTGTTATTATTGATGTTAATAATATTATTATTAATGATTTTGACACTATATTACCAAAATCACTATCTACATATCTAACATTCCAAAGCATAGTAATAAATATTAATAATACTATTACTCCAATATGCCAAACTTTTAAATCTTGTAACTCTTTATTATCAACTATTAATTCTTTTTTAATTGCTGTAAGTTCTATAAAGTTTTCTGGTTTTAAACTTGAAAGCAAATCAAGTTCACTAAAAGCAAGTATTGTTTCTTGATTATTTATATTTGTATTTATTATTAATATTACATCTTCACAATTATCACTTGTAAATCTTATTTTATTTTTTGCTGTTATTGGATTTGTATCAAATAAATCTTTATTATATTTAACACCAATAACTTTTGTTTGTGTTGCTTCAATTGTTCCAATAGTATTTGCCAAAGATAAATCATCTTTAACACTATCAAAACCAACAACATCTTCAAATATATAATCTGGTTGCCAAGAACCTTGTTCATTGTTTTTAATTGTTAATGGTATTGTCAAATTATTATCGCTTATTGAAATAACAATTGGTGTTATATTAATATTACAAGTTGTTTTAGTAATTGGAGTAGAGCCACCACCCCCACCACTAACTGGTGGAGTAATTGGTTGTGGAACAAGATTAAATCTATAATAATCTGTCTTATATTCTCCTTCAATTGTTGAAACACTTACAGTAATTAAATGGTCATTAATATCACCAACACTTCTTGAAAATATTGAAGCATTTTGATTTTCATTTATTATTGTAGTATCATATAACCAAATAATTGTGTTTTGGTGTTGATTTTTTAAATCTTTAATCAACTCGCAACTTACTGTTGATGGTGAATAAATATTATTTTGACTACAAACAAGATTTATATCAATACTATTAATTGGTTCTGAATAATTTTGACCAACATCAATATACATCATATCAGATGTAATATTACAACCATCAAATACACTACCATAAATATTTTGGTTATAATCAATTGATGTTAATATATCTTTTCCATAAACAGTTTCTCCATTTACAGTCCAAGCATATGTAAAATCTGTATCTCCATCAAAATCACTAACAGTCATATTTAACCAATACATATTATTTTGATATTGAGTATTTGTTATAACTAAATCTGATGGTGTATTATCTTGACAAATTGCTTGTGTTTTTGACCATTTAATATAAACTATATCATCATCTTTTGCACCATCATTATCAGTAACTTCAACTTTTACTGAAACAACATCTGGTGATGTTTTTGTCAAACAATTACTATCAAGATTTGAATAATATTTATCTCCTTCCCAAATTTTTTTTGAAACAATTGAACCATCTGTATCAAAACTATCACTTGTATCCCAACAAACAGTTTGACCAACTTCAACTTCTTGTGTTGAATTTAATTTTATGTTAGCAACTGGTTTATTATTTGGAATTATAATTTGTTCTGGAACTGATGGATTATAACCACCTTTTGATTGATTTGTAACAATTATATAATCATAAATTCTTTTTACTCCATTTGAAGTATCTTCTGCAATCATAATTGGAGAAGAACAAGTTGTATAAACTTTATTTTCAAATGTAATATTTTTTAAAGCAACATTACAATTAAATATATCAGTTCCATTTTCATTAAGCCAAGCATTTCCTAAGAAATTTCCAGTTGAAATTTCTTTACTAATTGTATAATTATAACTTCCACTATCCCAATCTTGAATTGAAAAAGCATTTGAATTTTTATATTGTAAAACATTTGCATACATTTTAATTGATGGTTCTCCCCACCTTTTTTGTAATATAACTGGATTCGCATTTCCAACATAATTATCGCCAATTAAAATACTATTTAAATAAACATTTCCATTATTTGTTAAATCAATATTATCAAAACCATTACTATTATAACCATAATAAAGATTATTATTGTGATAATCTCCATATATATTAAAATTTATACCTTGATTAAATCCAGAATAAACATTATTATATGAATTTCTAAATGATATATAATTTTGAACTGAATTATCATAGGTAATATTTACATTTCCATCATATGTGTATGGAGTATCCATATAACCACTACCAGTAATATTTAAACTCAAATCTTTTACATTACCAATATATCCATTAATTCTTAAATATCCCATACCACCTTCACCATATGAACTTATCAATTTAACTTTATTGAAATTTCCAAAATATCCAAGTCCAAAACTTTCTGAATATTGATTACCAGAATTATAATCAATTGTTATATTTTCATTTCCAGTTGCACCAGTAAAGTAACTAAATGTTTGAACACATTGATGAATATTATAAAAGTCATTACCATAAATTCTTAAATTTGGAATATAATTAATCACACTATTTCCAATATTATGTTGATATCCACAATTAAATGCTGGAAATTCTACAAGTGTATTATTTTCGTGAGTTCTTAAATTTATATTTAAAAAACCACTATTAGTTACACTACTAAAATCTAAAGCATTTCCACAACCATTATCAATATAAATATCAATCCAAGTTGTAGCAACTGGATTTGCAACTGATACAGTTGATGTTGAATTACAAACATAAACAGTTTGACTTGTTGATGGTTTTGGTTCAACAACTAAATCAAAAAATTTATACACTTCATCAGTTGCATCATTTGAACAATCATCTGTAACTCTAAATAATACTTCATAATTTCCAATTTGTGGTTTAAATGTTTTAATTAAATCATTTTGTGGATTACCATTAATAGTTAATGTTTGTGTATGTTCACTAAAATATTGTGGTTTAGATATTCCAGTATTTAAATATTCATAAAAATCAAATTTATTTGAACTTGATGAAGTTGTTGATAATAAAGTTTGAACATTATTATTATCTTGAATATCAATAGTCCAATCACTTTTAGTATCGTGTAAAAAAAATACTCTTTCTTGTCTAATATTATTTTCATCATCACTTGTTGGAGAGAAATCTATTTGAATTATATCTCCTTCTATTATTGATAATGTATCAATTTCATTTCCATTTCCTTGTGTTACTGATGATTTAAAACTTCCACTTTCATTATAAATCAATAAATCTACTTCCATATTTGGATTTTGATTAAACCAGCAACCCAAATCCCAAAAAGAAGCAGAGTTTACACTACTCATAACAAATAACAACATTACAAGTCCAATTATTATTGATTTTAACGATTTCATTTTTTCCATAAATTAATTATATAATATTAGGTTTATAAATATTTTTAATAAAAATATTAATACTGCTGTGATAACAGCAACATAAAATATTTTATTTCTAACTCTTTGACCCTTTGTTTTACCAAATTTTATACTACTCATACCCCAAGTAACAAGTCCAAAAAATGTAAGTGCTACCATCCAATTCTTAATATTTTCAAGCAACCATTTTCCAAATGTATTTTCTATTCCAAGTTTTTCTCCATCAAAATATGGTTTCATTAGAACATTATCATAAAAGTTCTTTGGTTTTACATTTGCAAATGTTGTTCCATCTTTTAATGTTAATGTATTATATAATTCTGTAATATCAATTACAGTTTTGTTTGTTGTATTTTCTATTTGTTGAGTAACTGGATTATATACAGCAGTTAAATTTGCAAGATTTAATTTGTCTAAATCACTTTGTGAAAAGTATTGACTTCCAGTTGAATATGAATGATAAATTTTTGTTTCTCCTTCAATTACTGTTGTATTTCCTTGTGTTGTAGTAACAGTTAAGTTTAAACTATTTATTGCATCAAGTATTTCTGAAATATTAATATCTCCACCACCACTTGGATTTGTATTTGGATTAGGTCCAATTAAATCAATATCAACATTAACTGTAAATTGGTGTTGAGTTAATTCTGTAATAATACCATCAAAACATCTAACTTCATATAAATATTGTTTTTCAATCCATCTATTTAATGTTGTAGATTGAATTGCTGTTCCAACATTATAATCTGTTTTAAATAATACACCATCTAAATATTGCCTACAAACCATTGTTGTTGCATTGTCTGAATTATGTGCATATTGAAATGTAATTGGTGAAATACTACTATTTAAAGTCATTAATTCAGTATTCATTGGATAAAATATTGTAACATCAAATGGTGTTACAACAAGTGGAATAAATGAAATATGATTTGCATAACCATTATTTGAAACACTATCCATAAACCATACTGTTGCAAAATCAAATCCAGCAAGATTGGATTGTATTTTCATTTGTGATGTTGTAAGACCAGTTCCATAATTTTGATTTCCAGCACCAATTGTTTGACCAGTAGTTTGTGTGTCCCAATATGAATTATAAAACCCACCATAAGGTGGTGAATATACATAGTTATAACCAGCAAGACCACCTTCATAAGTATTACTTGTTGCATCAACACTACCAGTTGCATATGACCTATAAATAAAACTTGGTGTTGAAGTATGTGCATAATTATAACCAATCAAACCACCAGCACCTTGAAATGCAAGAACATTTGTCATTGCATAAGAGTCATAAATATGACCATATTGATTTTGACCAACAAGACCACCAATATAATTATGACCAGTTACTGTGTTCCCTTTTGAGAAACTTCTATAAATTTGTGCATTTCCTAATTGATAACCAACAAGACCACCTAAATAATCTGAATTTGCACCATTACCATTAATATTTACATAAGATTCACTATCTTCAATAATACCACCACTACTTTGACCAACAAGACCACCATTATAGTCATTTCCAGTATCTATTGTTCCAGACACATAAACATTTTGTATTCTACCATTTGTATTATATCTTGCTAATACACCATAATAGTCAAGTTGTTCACTATTTAAATGATTTGTAATTCCTAAATTTTTAACAACAGCACTTGCACCAAGTGTTTCAAACAATGGTGAATATGTTGAATAAATTACTTTATTGTTACCTTCAAGAGTTCCTTGAAAAGTCCCAACTCTGTGCATTTCACTAATTGCACAATCAAGGTCATTCATAATAATATAATTTGATGTAAGACTATCTTGAATTTCTTTTAATTGCCTACACTCTACAATTTGAAATGGATTTCCAACACTACCATCACCAACCATTGATGGAATTGGATTAAATACTTTATCAAGATTTCTTAATTTAGGATAACCAGTAACATTATCCATATACCATATTGTATCAAAGTCCCAAATATTGCTACCAGAATATGTTTTAATATTTTTCATATCAGCACTATATTTACCAACTGCCATTGAAACACTATTTGTTGTTCCAGATGTTGTAATATCCCAAAATGATTGATATATTTGACCATTTGAACCACCATAAGTATTTGATGCACCAACAAATCCACCAATTGCAGAATTTCCAGATGGTTGACCAATTGAATATGACCTATAAATTTGACCAACTGTTGTTGATATTCCATAATTATGACCAACAAAACCACCAACATTTACATATCCTTGAACACTTGGTGAGTGTGTATAAGAGTCAAAAATTTGACCATCATTTCTTCCAATAAAACCACCAACACCTTGATAACCTTGAATAACATTATTATGTGAATATGATTCATAAATTATACCACCATTTGGTTGATAACCAACTAAACCACCAACATAATCTGATTGTGTTGTGCTTGAATAAATATAAGCATATGAAATTGATTTGTAAATTCTACCACCATTTTGATTTGTTCCAACTAAACCACCAATATTGTCTAATGTATCATAAATAGCACCATTTACAAAAACATTTGTAATAACACCATAATTATTTCTTGTTAAAATTCCCCTTGAACCATAACCACCAATAAGTAAAGCATTTTCAATTCTCAAATCATAAACTTGTGCATTTGTATAAATATTTTCAAATAAATCAACATATGTATCACTAATTGTCATATCATTTCCATCAAAATTTCCAACAAAATTTCCACCAATTGGTCTTTGTGCAACTCCACTACAACTAATATTATTGTTTAATCTATAATATAATCCCAATTTATTTGAATCATAATCTATTTCATATAAATGCCAACAATTAGTAATTATTAATGGATTTCCATTTACACCAGTTCCAGTCATTGGAGTAATATTATAAGGAACATTATCAACTTTTCTCAATGATAAATGACCATCATTTTTAGTTTCATCCCAATACCAAGCAGTAATAAAATCCCAAGTTTCATAACCATTAAATGGTTTTAAAGTTTTTATTTCAGATGTTAATAAACCAATTGCACCATAATTTGAACTATCAAGTGATGTTTCTCTATCATAATAACAATTATATGTATAACCATTACTTGAATATACATTTTGACCACCCATAAATGCGTGAAATGTTGATGTTCCAACTACATTTCCACTTGCATAAGACCTATAAATTCTTGCAACTGTCGTAGTGCTTCCATAATTATGACCAACAAATCCACCAATATATACATTACCATTTAAATTTGCTTTTGCATATGAGTCAAATATTTGACCATCATTTCTACCAATAAAACCACCAAGAAAATTATAACCAGTAATAACATTATTTATTTTTGCATATGATTCATAAATTTCACCACCATTATCTTGCATTCCAACAAAACCACCAACATAGTCAGATGTTCCAGAGTGTAAATATAAACTTGAATTTTCAACACCAGAGTATTTAATTCTACCACCATTTCTATTATGTGAAACAAAACCACCAACATAATCTTCTCCATAAATATTATATCCAGTAACTTTAACATATTCAATAAGACCATAATTTTCTCCAACCAAAGCACCATTAAAATTATTATATGAAACTATATTTCCATTTTTAAGTGTTAAGTTGTATATTTTTGCATTTGCATCTGTAAATCCAAACATAGGATTATTAAGACCAATTATTGAATAACCATTTCCATTTAATTGACCCCAATAATCACTACCAGTTGAAGTTCCAATTTTTGTCCAACTTGTTGAAGAACAATCAATGTCGTTTCCAAGTTTATAATGTAAAGCATTATTAACTACCATACCTTGTAATTCTGCACAAGTATTCATTATATATGGGTCATTTACTGTTCCACTTCCACCAGCAGAAAAAACACTACTAATAGAAAATAATATAATACTGAAAATCATTACAATACTAAATTTTATTTTTTTATTTAAATCCATTTTTTATTTTACACTCATACAAATTCCAGCAAGTCTTATTATATCACCAGTTTTCATATCTAAGTTATTTATTATATATTTTATTTTTTCAAAAGTATTCATATTATGATAATTATTTAAAAAATAAATAATTTCTTCTCTACCAACTTTAACTTTTAAATCAATATTTTCTGGTGTTCCTTCAACAATTTTTTCAATACCAGTTTCATTTAAATAAACAGTCATATTATAATCATCAACTTCAAAAAGTATATTACTATAATATGGTGAAATTGCTTTTACAAATTTATCATTATTGTATCTTTCAATATAATTATTAAATAATAAAATCTCTTTATTTTCAATTTCAACTACTTGTTTAATTTCAATATTATTATCGCTTCTCATATCTATTATATTTTCATTTCCATTTGCCATTGTAGAACTAAAAAATAAACTAAATATTAGTAATAACATTAAACTTCTACTTGAAATCTTTTTACTTTTTTCCATTTTTATTCATTTATTATTTGATAATCATAACTTCTATAAATACTATTATTGGTAAAGAAACCAAACCAGTTTTCTTTACACATTATTGTTGATAATTTTGTTTCATTTATTGAAAGTTCATTATATAATTCACTATCAATTGCACAATTTATATCATATACTTGAACTTGGTTATTTTTTGTTATATATAACTTACCTAAATAAGTTTCATCTTTAAAACATACATTTCCAGATGATGGTTCTTTAACATCATTTATTAATAAATCACCATTTGATTTTGCAATTCCATATAAACATAATATTGAATTGTCTGATAGTTGAGCATAAGCATAGTTTAATTTATTTACAATTGTTTTAGTAAGGAATATTGATGATTCTTTATTAAAACTATAAGATGGTTTACCATAAACTTTACTTTGAATATCTGATGTATCAATATCAAAATATAATAAAAAAACAAATGTTAATGCAATTATAATTATTAATGTTAATATAACTGTTACAAATCCATTTGCTTTTTTATTTTCCATTTTATCTAAAGTTTACTAATCTATATAATATCCAAAGTGGTGGAATAAGTAATACTAAATAAAACCAAATTTTTAAATCCCTTCCCCCTAATTCATATAAAGTTTCTGCCCACAGAATTATGAAAGCCAAAACTACTATAATCATACTTATAATAAACCAATCCATTTTTTATTTTAACCTATTTTTTAATCTATCTCTTACATTTATATAAAAATCTTTTGCTTCATCTCTACTTATTTGTAATTCTCCATTATGGAAGAAATAATGCAATTGAGAAGCCATCAATAATAGTTCTTTATCAGATTTATTATTTTCAACCATTTTTCTCAAATCTTTATAATTACTTACTCTTTTATCATATTTTAACATTAAATAATTTTCAACAGCAGAAAATAATTTATTTCCAGATTGTTGTAAATATATAATATATCCAGTTTTTTTATATAAAGAAAATTCTTGTTCACCAAAATCTAATTTAGATTTAATATCTTTTTTAAATTCTTTTTTCCAATCTTTATATAAAATATCTGTCATTTTTTATTTTTTCTTTTTATTGTTATCTTGTTTTTTATTTTTATTGTTGTCTTGTTTTTTATTTTTGTTTTCCATTTTTTTATTTTTTATTTTTATTTGATTTTTTATTACTAACTCTATAAAATAACACAAAGTAAAGTGTTATTAATATTAAAGAGCCAAAAAAGACTGCTTTACCAATATCTGAATATAACATATTTTGTAAAAGTGAATATCCAAAAACCATTAAAAATGTTACAATTGCTATTATTCCAACAATCTTATCTATTATATTATATGGATTTTGAAATCCAGTTGCAACTCTAACAGCAATATAAATTGCTATTATAATCGCTATGATTAAACCAACCATAGTAACCATATTCCAATTAATTGCGAGTAAATCTATTGCGTTATTCATTTTCTTCTTTTTGCTATTACAATCATAATTATCACTACTGCAAGTATAAGTGAAATAATACCAATTAATAATATTGTATTTGATTTATCTTCTGAACAATAATCTCTACCATAATCATCAGTAGTCATTGTAAACCCTTCTTCACAAACACATTTATTATTGTATTGTTGCATATTTAATCCATCACAAACAACTGGTTCTTTACAATCAACTGAACAAGTTAAATAATTTTCATTTGCATCACAAAAATTATTACCACAAATTTTATCCTTTGGTATTATTTTATCAATAACACTTAAATCCTTTACTGTCATTGTAAAATCTTCATTTACACATTGACTTGCACCAACTTCATTTACACTACAAACTTTAAAATTTCCATCAAAATCAAAATTTTGGTTTACATTTGGAGAGTATAATCTAAATGAAACTTCTCTTTCTTCACCTTTTGCAAAAACTTCTGTTATTGATGTTGGGAAAAACGAAAATGCTTGTGATTTTGGGACAATTACAAATGTTCCACTATTTTCACCAATATTTTTAATTCTTAAACTAATTCCTTCTTGACCATTTTCACCAACACTTGAAACTGGTTTTATAATTTCAACTATTTTTGGAATACCAACTGTTTTTGGAATATATTTAAAATTTAAATATTTTGCATCTGCTGTAATCGTAAATGATGGAATTACAATATTTTTATTATTTATTTTACAAATCATTTCATTTTTTGTTCCAATATTTTTTGTTCCATCATTTAATATATTTATTTTACAAACCATACCAATAGCATCATTTACATTACTACTAAATTTTCCACCTTGATAAAAATTTAATTCATTTTCTATGTCATTATATTCAATTCTATAAGAACTTAAACTTGGACAGTCTGTGCTTGTAATAAATCCACCAACTGGTTTTATTTTTAATATTCCATTGTTATTATTATAATCTATATTTTCAATACTATATTCAACACCACTTTCTCCATCTTCAAATGCACTTATTTCTTTTGTAGTTATTCCATCAGATATACTCAATAATGATTGTCTTGTTACTATTGCATCAATTGTCATATCATTGTCTCCCCAATCATAACCCAACCAACCATCTTTATTAGTTAGACCATATTTACAACTTGATTCTTTTTGAACAACTGTTATCTTTATATCTTTTTGTGGAACAATAGTTCCACCATCACTTGTTTGTGCATTTGGTAAATCTTTTGCATTTTGTGTAAATACATAAGTTGTTCCATCTCCAACTTTATCTGCTGTTGCAAATATTACCCATTTTGGAACACCATCTTCTCCATATTGTGCTTGTGATACACTAATTAATGAAAATGATTGATTATTTAATAATGAATAACCAAGTCCAATTATTGTAAGCATTAATAATGCACCAATAAAATACAACAAATTTAATTTTTTTTCACTTTTCATTTTTAATTTAAATAAATAATACCCCTACAATTCCAACCAAAACACCAACAGTTAAATAACTACCATATTTTGATAACCAAGATTGCTCACTTTCACAAGTTGCTATTGTAATAAAGTTTCCACTTGTTGTATCACAAACTTGTGAAATAATTTGTTCATCATTACTACAAGTTAAAGTTTTATATTCACCAGAATTACAACTTAAAGTTGTTGGTTCTTCACTTGCACCACTTCCACCACAAACACTTGATGTTGGATTGATTGAACAAACATCTGAACTTCCACCACAAATATCAAGTTCTTTATTTTCATCACAATAGTTTGGATTACATTCCATTACACTTGGATTTTTAATACAATATTGACTATTCCACCAAGTTTGTGTTTCAGTTTCTGAACAAAATTCATTTATTGTGCTATAAGTATTTGTTTTTAATGCTTCATCACAAGTCATAGTAGTTGTAATTTCACATTTATTATTTATAAACTCACCACCCTTCAATTGACATCTTTGTTCTTCTTGTTTTATTCTGTCTGATTCTGCTTTAAGTTTTAATTCTTCAAGATATTTTGCAAATAAATCTTCATTTGTAAGTTCTCCTTCACCAGATTTTACAACTGCATCATATCTTGGGTCTCCAATTTCAAACTCACTATAATCTTTTTTCCAACAACTATCTGTTAGTGCTTTTCCTTCACAAGGGTGACAACCATTTTTTTCAACAATACCACTTTCAATTGATAATCCTTTATTCATTGGGCAATAATCACAAGAATCTCCAATATTATCATTATCATAATCTTCTTGTGCTGGATTGCTTATATATCTACAATTATCAAGTTGTTGTTTATTACTATCTAAATCTTTTTTACCATCTCCATCAGTATCATCTTTTGTTACAAATACTTTATCTTTTATGTTAATTAAAAAATTTACACTTGATGCTTTATCATCATAATTTACATCATTATAACAACCCTTTGTAGATATTAAATTCAATTTATATTCACCAGATTTTTGTGGAGTAGCAAGTGTATATGTAAATTCAATTATATCTCCATCTTTAAGATTATAATGTGTTTTTCCAACATAATATCTACTTTTATCACAAGCACTATAACTTGCAGATGAAGTTACGATAGATTGTGATTGACCACCAAATATATTTCTTGTATCTGGGTCAATTGTTGTTTCAAGTAATATTTTACTATGATTTCCAACAACAATAAATTTTCCAGTAACAACTACACTATCATAAGTTGAAGCAGTAGATGGTTTAATTACAACATCTTTAAAATATCCTTTATCACCAATAACTTGATTATTTGGATATGGATTTGTTACACCAGATAATGTTTGTGTTGTTGGTGTTGTTGGTGATTGTATTGGAGTTGTAATTGTTCCAACTTTTGTAAAACAATCTTTTTCACTTGTATATGGAAAAATACCAGTCATACCAGTTGCTTCTTTTGGAGTAATACAAGTATTTGTTTTTGAAACATATACACTTCTTTCTTCATAAATTGGAGTTGTTGATGTTTTATATTCATAACAATTATAAGTGAAATAAAAACTATCATTGAAGTTATAAGTATCTTTTCCAATAGTTACATAATCACCAGTTTTTGAAATATAAAACATATCTACAAACATTTCTTTGCTACAAGACATTGTATTAAGATTATTATCACAATATAAAACTCTTACAACATCTCCAACTTTACAAGCACTTCCAATATATTGCACTTGACCAGCCTTATGTGTAAATACAGTAGTTCCACCACTTAAATACTTATAATTAAACATAGTATAAGCACTTTTAGTTCCTTCTACAAACACAAATGATTGACTATTTGAATCTGTTTTAAATGGTATAATACTACTAAAATCATCTTTTAAAGTTTCAATTGAAAAACTACCTTCAACTTTAGACAATTCTGCATTTTCACCCCCATAATTTCCATTATATAATGAAAATGTTATTCCCAATACAAGAAATACCAATAAAGCACTTCCTATATACCATAATTTACTTTTCTTTTTTCCCATTTTTAATTGTTTAACATATTTATTAATTGAACTGATTTATCTTGTTCTTTTGATTGATTGATTGTATTATTATATATTGTTGTATTTGAATTACCTATTATAGTATTTTGCATTGTATTATTTATTGTATTATTTATTTTAATAGGTTGTTTTATTATTGTATCATTGATTGCACTAACAGAAGTGAAATATCCAAGTTCACCAGATTGTTTACAAATTTGACTTTCTTGTTGAGTTAATATTATATTAGTATTAATAAAATATTCTCCTTCTGGTTTTTCTGCTGTATAATATGAAACTGAACTAAATATTAACAACAAACCAATAGTAATTATTACTTTTAAATAAGTTGGTGCAGTATCTGTTGGACTTCCATCAATCAAATCTGCTATTATACTTACAAGTGAGTAAAGTGCTATGAACACAAAGAAAACAAAAACAAGAACTATTGTTATATCTCCCCAATTAGACAACGCATCAGAATTTAAATTTCCAAGTTGAGACCACAATAAAATTGATGCTCTTTGATATCCATATACTATTGCATCATAAAATAGTATAAAATTTTCCCAACCAGTTAGATTGTTATTTCCAACATAATTTAATGAACATTGAACTTTATTAAGACCAAGTATAATTAAAGCACCTACTAAAGCAACAAATCTTAATAGAGTTCTAAATATACCACCACCAGAAACTGCATTTGTTACTCTTGTCCAAATGCCACCATCTGGCGAATGTCTTTCATAATCTTCATATCCCATTTTTTTATGTGCAAAATACTATATTTATTTATATAGTTACTAAAAAACTAACATTTTATCTTTATAAAGGTAATTAAGGATTTTCGTATAAGACATAGTAAAAAATTAAAAAAATGAAATATGATATGGTTAAAAATAAAAAAAATAAGATGTGACTCAAAATTCACATAGAAATTTCGAATAAGGCTACCCCAAAAACAAAAAAAATTCGATTTTTAACCATAGGACATTCGAAATTTTCGATTTTTGGGGTAGCCTTATTCGATTTTTCGTATTGGGGTGGCAGTCTCATTCGATTTTTCGTATAAGGTAGGGTTAAAAATTGAAAAAATAAGATGTGCCTAAAAATTCACATAGAAAAATTTGATTTTTAACCATAAGACATTCGAAAAATTTGATTTTTAACCATACCTTATCTGATTTTTTTGATTTTTAACCATAGCCTATTTCAAAAATCATAATTATCTTTATAAAGAAAGAAAGTTATAGTTTTGTTAAATATAACTTGATTAGTGTTGGGCTGGGAAAGTTATGTTAGGTTAGTTATAATTTCATAGGTGCAAGTTCTACCTTATGGTGTGGGCTGGGGAATATGGATTTTACTAATTATAACATCTCAATGCAAGTTCTACTAATTTAGTTGTAGTAATTGATATTTAAGATATGTTTAATTACATTTCAAGCGATTCGCTAATATTGATACAAAAAACATTAAAATAAAAATGGGAAGAAAAGAAGGAAATAAAGTATTTTACCTATTATTTGGTATTATAGTTCTTTTAGTTGTTGCTGTTCTTGGATTATCTTTTAATTCAACTGGTGACACTAAAAAGGTTGGCAATGACACAATTGTTCCAACAAGTGTTGATTGCTCAAAAGATTACGAGAAAGCAGTTTCATTCGTAACAAGAAATAGTTTTGAGAAAGGAGTTACTGTTAACAATGTAACATATAAAGTATGGAAAGTTCTTGATGGAGTTAAAGTTCCACAACCAGACGCAGTTGGTGAATTAACTGTTGCTTATGGAGAATCATACGAAGTTGTTGCAATGGCTGATGGATTCAGAAATGGATTTGAAGTATTTGGTGTTGATAAAAGTTGTAATGGTCCAACTGATAAAGTATTCTACTTAACAGCATTACCTACAAGTATTGACTCAACATTTGAGAATAGTAAAATTACTGGTCCAAACGCAGTAGCGAATAGAATCCCAGTAAGTGCAGAAGAAACTAAAAATGTTAAAGCAACATTCAATGGTATGTCTAAAACTTCAACAGATGCAATTATTGTATTTGATTCAAATAAAGATGAATACACTATTGATTCAAGTTTAACAAGTGCTTCATTACCACAAGAACATACAACTTTAACTGGATATAAATCATATGCTTTTAAATTAGGTCAATTAAGTGGTAGTTCTGATGTATTAGCAAACTTTGATGTAACTGGTGATGTTGATTTAGTTGCTGGTGATTACAACCTAACATATACAATCTACCAATACCAAACTGGATTTGTTTCAGATGATAGTGGTGAATATGTAAATGTAGCAAATATTGAAGGAAATGATGTAGTTTTATTACCAACATTTACTGGCGATATTTATTTAGTAGCAGAGTAGTTAATATTTAATTACTTTGATTATGAATAAAATTAATTTTTTATTCTTTTATTATAAATAACAAAACAATCAAAAAAAATGGGAAATAAAATTTTAGATAAAACAGCAGATGCACTACTAATTGTTGGTGGTTTAAATTGGGGACTTGTTGGTCTTTTTGATGCAAACATTGTAACAACAATTTTTGGTGGTATGCCAATTCTTGAAACAATTGTTTATTCAGCAGTTGGTTTAAGTGCTGGTTACAAATTTGTAATGATGTTTATGGATTAATCCATAAACTTCTATTTAAAATTATAATGAGTTTGTTACATATTAAAATATTAACAAGATAATTACTTGTCAAACTCTAAAATTAAATTCAAAATGAAAGCACCTTTGCAAAATGAATCAACAGAATTAAAGTATCAATTTGGGATAATAGTTCCATCTACAATATATGATAAAAAAATTTCTAAAACTGAATTTAATAATAGAATAAAAGGCACAAAAAAATTCTTATCTCAAACATTTATGGGGTCAACTTCTGTAAAAGAAACTGGTAGTTATATATCAGATGATAATAAATTGATTGATGAAGAAGGTGTTTTAGTTGAAAGTTCAATGACACAAACACAATATAAAACTAATATATATAAAATAGAGAAATATATAAAACAAAAACAAAAAGATTGGGGTCAACAGCGAATCGGATATCAATTTGAAAATTCTTTTTATGTTTATCCAGAATATTAACAAATGAAAAAAATATTAATGATAATAGGAATAGTTTTAATGAGTGTTATGTCTGTTTTTTCAGCAGACCAATTTCAAAAAGACATAACATTAACAACTCAAATGGTAAATGATGTTTGTCCATTGATTGGTGGATTTAGTTGTATGGAAATGACTGGTGGTGGTTCATACTTATATATAAATAAAGGTTCTTTTCATTTTGAATATGATTATTTAAGTGATTGGGGTGATGCAAGTGCTTTTCCAGAATATTATTTCAATATAACATTTTATAAAAATGGAATACAAGTATATCCAACAATTGTTGATAATTCATATAATGGTCAATTTCAATTTTATGATGTTACATTTAATGAAAGTGGAATTTATAATATTTCAATAAATTTCAATGTTTTATATAATTCTATACCAACAGATGTGTCTATACCAAATGTTACAAGTTTTGAAATATCAAATCAATTAAATAGACCATATTTTTATGATGCAGATTCAAATTTAAATCCAATTGTAAGTTCACAAGTATATTTTGATGGTAATGGATTCACAGTATCATTAAATGATGGAAATACATTTGCATTTGAAAATATGTTAGTATTCAATAATTTTTCAACAAATTTTAGATTAATGACTGTTTATGGAAATATATTTACAGATAATTTTACAATTGAACAACTTGGAACAGATTTAACTATTTATGGAACAAAAGATACATATTATTTCTTACAAGAACCATCAACAAATTGGTATTATATGAATTTAATACAAACTGATAGTGTAACTTTAAGAACAAATGAATTAAATACAACATCAAATATATATAGAAATTCATTAGATTTAGCACCAATTGTTTATGATAATGTAACTTATAAAACAAATTCTCCATTTACATTTAAAATAAATAAAGTTGGTTCAAATTATGTTTATAGTTCAGATAATACATTAAATGTATATCACTTTGATTTTCAACAAGATTTCAATTTGCAATATAATTTATACAATAGTCAAAATGTATTAATTAATTCATATTCAAGAAATGTAACATTTGATGATAATTGGGCAATAGCAATAAAAGAAATTAATTTAACATCAGAACCAAGTAAAGGAACTTATTATATACAAATAATTACAACAGACCTTATAAATAATGAAACAAGAACAATTAATTCATTGCCATTTTTATATGATAAAAAAACAATTGGTGGTGGTCGTGGAAGTAATATTAATATTACTGAAAATGTAACTATAAATAAAACTACTTTTTTACAAGCATTTAGTTTATTTGATGCAAATGGAAATCTTGATTTATCATTAATTAAAAGTTTAGAAGAAAAGACTGGAATTAAATATGCAGATTATATTGTAATATTAACATCTCTTGGTTCAATATCTTATGGATTTAGAAAAGTAAAATTATCAAGAAATAAAAATAGTAATATGATTAGAAAATCATTAATTATTGTTTTATTATCTGCACTTGCATATATAATTATATTAGTATTAGTAAATAGTTTATTATAAAAAATGGAATCAAAAAAATTTATGTATAATCCAAATGCAAAGGGAAATGTATTTAGAAAAAGTGGTAGAGCATCAATAAGTAAAGGAATACATTATGCTAATTATGATGGAAAATTAGAAATTATTAATGTAGAAAGAAATTCAAATCTTTTTGTTCAAAAACTTACAGAAAAAGGTATGAAATTTAGAAAGGATACACATTATAAATATTTAATAACAACAAATGCTACTTCACATACAGCATTTTCAACAGATAAGGGTTATAATGAATTTTTAAAAAATCATAAATTAAAAGAAGATAAAAAATCAATGACTGAAAATGAATATGGCAAATATTTTCCATTGATTGGAACAGAAGAAAGAGTTTATATGGCTGGAACTTATAAACAACTTGATGAATTTGGAGAAAAAAAGAAATTAAAACCAATTGCAGTTCTTGATAATGGAGATTATACAAGGGGATATGTTGAAGATAATAAAGTATATTTATTAAATCCAAATTATCCAAGAAAAATATTAAAATATAGGTGGGAATAAAAATGAAAAAAATATTATTAACAATTATTGTATTATTATGTTCTATATTTAGTGTTTTTGCTATTCAAGTTACAGAAGATAATTTTAATAGAGCAGATGGAACTCTTGGAACAGCAACAAATGGAAATGTTTGGACATATTATGAACCAAATGGTTGGTTAATATCAAATAATGAATTAACAGCACAAGGAACATATGATGAAATGATGATGGGTTATATAATTTCAAATGCAAGAGTTGATTTTCAATCACCAAGTCCAAATGAAGTTAATTTTGATTTAAAACTTTCAAATGTTCCAGCATCTTTAAGTATTATGGGTCGTGGAACTGGTAATTATGGATTTGGTCTTATTTTTGATAGTGGTAGTATTCTTGGTTGGAACTCACAAAGAAGTGGATATGTTGTTCTTTCTACAATACCATCTGATAATCAATTTCATACATATTCACTTAAAAATATTGGATATGTTAATAAAAGTATAGATTTTTATATTGATGGAACTTATATAACAACTTGGCAAGGATTTGAACAAAATACAAATGATTTATTAAAAATTGATATTACACCACAAAATGTTCAAGGTGCTGGTGTTTTTGCAACTTTTGATAATATTATTACTGATGATGGAATAAATAATGCACCATATCCAGAAATTATTTACTGGAATAATTTTGATGGAACAGATACTCATATTTGTCCATCAATTAGAATTGAAAGTAAAGCACATACTGGTCAAGTATCAGTTAATTTTGAAGTATTTGATGAATTAAATAATTCAATTTCAACACATAGTTTTCAAGCAAATGAACAAGGTAGTTATTTTGGTGGATGTTATGCACTTGGACAAAGTGTTCCAAAAGCAAATCAATATGTTAGATTTGATATGTTAAATACAGATAGAACATCTTTTAATTCACAATTTTTTAATGCTGTAATTGGACCAAGCACTTCTATTATTCCACACGCAACAACATTTACTGATATATTTTTTCAATTTGATACAATAACAAATTGGTATTGGAACTCATATCCAAATTCAATATTTATGGCTCAAACATTTAAATCAGAATTTAGTGGAAATATAACAGAAGTTAGAGTTCCAATTTATGATTTTGGAACAACTTTAACTGGTGTTTTATATGATACAGATGTAAATGGTATTCCATCAACATATAAATGTGATTTAGGTGTATTAACATTAACTGGTTGGGAATTACAAGATGTATATTGGAATTATAATGTTACAGATGAAAATTGTAATGTTATAGCAAATCAAACTTATGCAATTGTTTTAACTTCTTCAACATCAATTCAACAATGGGCTTGGGGATATAATAGTGTTGGTAATTATTATATAGATGGTGGTGTGTTTATATCAGATGATGGTCTTACTTGGACACAAGAAAGTTCAGAATATGATTTAAATGCTTATGTTTATGGAAATGTTGATACAACTATTATAATTAATCCAATACTTGGTTGTATGAACTCAACTGCAAATAATTATAACTCAACTGCAACAGAAGATGATGGAAGTTGTTTATATAATATAACTCAACCAACTGGTGGGGGTGGTGGTGGAAGTAGTAGTTCTTTATCAAATAAAGTAAATGAAGGAAATATAACAATTACAACATCACAAGCATTTAGTTTATATAATGCAAATGGAGAATTAGATTTATCTTTAGTTAAAAGTTTAGAAGAAAAAACTAATGTTGAAAATTCAGATATTATTATTGCACTAACATCAATTGGTTTAATTTCATATGGATTTAGAAATATTAAATTTGCAAAAGGAAGTAATGTAAAAGCAAAAAGAAATAATCTAATTAGAAAAAGTATTGTAATATTACTTTTATCTGGTTTATCATATATAATTATATTAGTTATAGTAAATAGTTTATTATAAATGAAAGAATTAATAACAGAAACATATAAAGATTTTGAATTAAAATCTTGGGAAGGATATATAGATGAAGTAAGATATGTAATTGCTTATGCTTATAAAATGGGCAAATCAAAAAATAAACAAGATTATATATATCAATCTCCACAAAAGCCAAATAAAATGAGTGCTATTATGAGTTTAAAATATCAAATAGATAAAAATACAAACAAAATATCAAATGAAGAACTATTTAATATTTTAGCAAATCAATATAATAATATAATACAAATAAAAAATAATAAACTATACATACTTCACATTGATGAATTTGATTGGTTGAAAAAAACAATAAAAAATAGATATGGAATTATAATAAAATTAGAAGGTAATGAAATAAAATGGTAAATGACAATAACACACATCCATATTTAGTATTTGATGCAAATAATCCAAATGGATTTCAAGGTAAAACAAAATGTTCAACTCTTGAAAAAGCACAAAAGATAAGACTATTTGAAACATTAATGTATCAAGAAAGAATGCCATTAATAATAAATAGAAATACCAATGAATTTATAGATTGGAATAAAAAAGATTTACAAACATTGAATAAATTTAAGTTTGAAATTGAAAAGAAAGGTATGACAGATAATATAAATAGAAAGATATTAGCATTATTAAATTAAATAATAAATTAAGTAAATATATGGGAAAATAAAAATGATAATAATAAAAGATAAACAATATGAAATTATTGAAATGAAAATTTTAGGCGATAGAAAAAT
>JFJP01037547.1_pt1 | contig 60455 bp, 45 predicted proteins | sample 431651 | NCBI WGS metagenome assembly JFJP01 (sample SAMN02602958, study PRJNA72255) | Microbial mat metagenome, whole genome shotgun sequencing project. | biome: fresh water; feature: sink hole; material: water; isolation source: purple microbial (photo- and chemosynthetic) mats found in... | reverse complement strand
GATGCTCAGTTTGCAGGTTCTTCTTCAGTTCCGGCTCACGTAGAAATGATGGGATTCCTCGGCATGGGTAACAACCCAATGGTTGGAGCTACTGTACAAGTGGCTGTGGCTATTGAAATGGCGAAATAAGTTCTTAGACAAAAGAGCAAAGAACAAAGATAAAAGATTATAAAAACTCCCTGATAGGCTGATGCGTATCGGGGAGTTTTTTGTTTATAAAACTCCATTATTGAACATATTTTCTAATTATTTGTTTCAAATGAAAAATTACATAATAAAATTTTAAATTTATATTTATGAAAACACTAAAATGGATTTTAATTGGGATTGTTTCAATCATCGCATTGGTATTGATTACAGCTTTATTTGTAAAAAAGGAATATGCTGTAGAGAAACAAATTGAAATTAACAAACCAAAACAGGACGTTTTCAACTATGTGGTTTTACTTACAAACCAAAACAATTACAGTAAATGGGCTGCAAATGACCCTGCTATGGAAAAATCTTTCATTGGTGTGGACGGCAAAGTGGGCTTTGTGTCGGCTTGGAAAAGTAAAGTTAAAAACGTGGGTGCAGGTGAACAGGAAATTACCAAAATTGACCCTGGTAATAGGATTGATTATGAATTGCGGTTTAAAGAGCCTATGGAAGATTCGAATCTGGCTCACATGACCGTGGATAGTATTGGCGAGAACAAAACCCTTGTGAAATGGGGTTTCGAAGGTGTAATGAGTTATCCATCGAATATAACGCTGTTATTTTTGGATTTCGACAAATTGATTGGTGGTGATTTTGAATTCGGATTAAAAAAATTAAAATCTATTCTGGAAGAATAATAAAAAATGACTATTCATTTAATACAAAACTCTCCGATATTGAAATCTGTCGGGGAGTTTTGTGTTTTTTGTACTTGTATTAAGTTTATCAATCTTTACAATGTCAATTCAATCAGATGAAAATTGTTATATTTGCAAAAAAATGGAGATAATGATAAAAGATTATTTAAATCAACCCTATCCGTTTCAAGTAAATAAATGGAGGTTAATAATTTCAATCAGTATATTTATCGGATTATTTATGCTTATTTTTCAACCTTTTGGACTTTCGCAGATAAAGGGTTCGTATAAGTATTTATTTTTTTTGGGTTATGGTGTTGTAACAATGATAATTATGATATTCAATATTATTTTAATTCAACATTTATTCAAAAAATGGTTCAACTCCTGGACAGTGTTAAAACAGATTGGCTGGCTTATATGGATTATCTTTTGTATCGGATTGGGCAACTTCATTTATACTTCTTTTTTTGGTTCGCATTGGAGCTGGCATTCATTTTTTTATTTTCAATTATTTACCTTGTCGGTTGGATTCTTACCAATTATTATTCTAACCATTATAAACCAAAACAAATTGCTTGCTGAAAATTTAAAATCGGCGAATGAATTTAACCAGCGTTTGAATGTTAATGATCAAGTGAATGAAAAAGAATTGGTAACATTAATTGCTGATAATGAAAAGGATTGCTTTGAAGTTCAATTGTCAGACTTGCTATATGTTGAATCAACGGGAAATTATATTGAAATATATTATTGTAAAGACAATCAATTGAAGAATGAACTCTTGCGTTCTACACTCAAACGTACCGAATTACAACTGGAGCTACATCCTTCGATAATTAAATGCCACAGGGCTTTTTTAGTCAATGCAAATAAAATAGTGCATGTAAAAGGAAATTCGCAAGGATTGAGGTTGGCATTAAAGCATACCGATACCGAAATCCCTGTATCACGTAATTTAGCTAAAAGTTTAAAGGATAAATTGAATTCAACACATTAATCCCAACACTTTATCCCCAACTTTGTGCAGTTCAACACAACACTTTTCCTTTCGTCACAAATCTTAACCGAATATCCCAAATGTTTTTTTGTTTAAAAAGCCTGATATAGTTTTGCTGCAGATTTAGAACAAAATTATTATCAACTTTTTTTAAAAATTAAACAAAATGAAAAAACATTGGATTCTTTTAACCGCAGTAGCTCTACTTATTACCGGAGCATTCGTAGTCGCTTTGCATGGCAATCAAATCAGTATTGGCAATTTCAATTTCAATTATTTTTCGTCAGGACCTTATGCCATGGGTATATTTGCAGCAGGTAATTTCTCAATCGGTATTTTTTCGGCAGGTATTTTTTCAGTAGGCATTTTTTCCATAGGTATTTTTAATGTGGGCTTGTATGCATTGGGCATTTTTGTATTGGCATGGAAAAAGAGATTGCCTGATTTTTTCTGCAATCATAAGAAAGAGTAGGCAACTATTCAGAGGATCAAAATTGTTTGAATACCATCATTAAGACAAGCAATTAATCAAACTCCCCAATAAACAAGTGCTTATTGGGGAGTTTTTGGTGTTAAAAAAAATTCAAAACAAATTCAAAAATAAACAGATTAATAGATATTATGGAATATTGAATTTAGGTTGTTTTGTAACAGGATTTTATTTTATCGCTTCAAAACCTTGTTCCAAATCTGCTTTGATATCTGCTATGTGTTCAATGCCAACAGAAATACGAAGCAATCCGGGAAATACACCTGCCGAAATTTTGTCTTCGGGCGAAAGTTGTTCGTGCGTTGTGGCTGCAGGATGAATAATCAACGATTTTGCATCTCCTACATTGGCTAAGTGGCTGATTAGTTTCAGACTGTCAATCAATTTATCTGCTTTTTCTGCATTGCCTTTAAGTTTGAACGAAAGTACCCCACCGTAACCACGTTTCAGGTATTTGTTGGCCAAAGCGTGGTAAGGACTGCTTTTCAAACCAGGATAGTTTACATATTCCACGGCAGGGTGATTTTCTAACCATGTAGCCAGTTCCAATGCATTCTGTACGTGTCGTTCTACACGCAAAGAAAGAGTTTCTAAACCTTGTAATAACAAAAATGAGTTGAAAGGGCTTATGGCATTTCCCCAGTCACGTAGTCCTTCAACACGCGCCCGTATATTGAATGCAATATTTCCGAAAGGCCCATTTGTACCAAAAACATCCCAAAATACAAGTCCGTGATAACTGTCGGATGGTTCGGTAAATGCTGGGAATTTTCCATTGCCCCAATTGAATTTTCCACTGTCAACAATAACACCACCCAACGAAGTTCCGTGTCCGCCAATCCATTTTGTAGCCGATTCAACAATTATACTTGCACCATGCTCAATCGGACGGAAGATTGCTCCACCTGCTCCAAAAGTATTATCAACAATAAGTGGAATGCCATGTTTATCTGCAACTGCTGCAATGGCTTCGAAATCAGGGATATTTAAATCAGGATTTCCTATGGTTTCTAAATATAATGCTTTTGTATTGTCGTCAATCAGTGCTTCAAATGTTTCAGGTTTATCATCAGCGGTAAATTTTACTTCTACTCCCAGTCTTTTAAACTGGTTTTTAAACTGATTGTAAGTTCCGCCATACAAATGCGAAGTGGAAACAAAATTATCGCCCGCTTGTACTATGTTGTTAATGGCAAGAAACTGTGCCGACTGTCCTGATGAAGTTGCCAAAGCAGTTACACCGCCTTCGAGTGCCGCAATTCGTTTTTCAAATACATCGGTTGTAGGGTTCATCAAACGGGTGTAGATATTGCCGAATTTACGAAGTGCAAATAGATCTGCACCATCAGCTGCATCGTCGAACACATATGAACTTGTTTGATAAATAGGCACGGCACGTGCTTTGGTTGTTCCGTCAACTACCTGACCGGCATGTACTTGTAGTGTTTCAAATTTTAATTCAGTTGATGACATATAATATTTTGTTTGAAAGTTTGAATGAATTGTAAATTGTAAATGAATAAATCGTAAATCACAAAGGGTATTCCTCAAAAGCATAAAGCAAAGTTGACAAATAACGTTCCCCTGTATCTGGTAATAAAGCAACAATATTTTTTCCTTTGTTTTCAGGACGAAGAGCTAGTTGAGTTGCGGCGTAAGCTGCTGCTCCACACGAAATACCAACTAACAAACCTTCTTGTTTTGCCAATTGCCGTGAAGTAAGAATTGCATTGTCATTGCTTACCTGAATTATTTCGTCCACTACACTCGCATTAAAATTTTTAGGAATAAATCCTGCTCCAATACCTTGAATTTTATGAGGACCCGGAGCCCCACCTGTAAGCACAGGAGAATCAGCAGGTTCAACAGCTACAATTTTGATGTTCGGATTTTTCGATTTCAAATATGCACCAACACCACTGATAGTTCCACCAGTTCCTACACCACCTACAAAAATATCGACTAATCCGTCAGTATCATTCCATATTTCAGGACCTGTTGTGGTTTCGTGAATTTTTGGGTTCGAAGCATTTTCGAATTGTTGTGGAATATAAGAATTCGGGTTTTCTTCGTGAAGTTCATTTGCACGGGCAATTGCACCTTTCATTCCGTTTGCTCCTGGAGTAAGCACAAGGTTTGCTCCCAATGCTTTTAATAGGTTTCTACGTTCAATGCTCATGGTTTCGGGCATGGTCAGTGTTAGTTTGTACCCTTTTATAGCCGATACCATAGCCAAACCAATGCCGGTATTGCCACTTGTTGGCTCTATAATTTCAATGCCTGGTTTTAGTATTCCTGCTGCTTCTGCATCTTCAATCATTGCCAATGCAATACGTTCTTTTACGCAACCAGCAGGATTAAATGCTTCAACTTTTACAATCAGATTGGCTAATAAGCCTTTTTTTGAGGAATAATTCGAAACATGTACAAGAGGGGTATTGCCAATAAGTTCGTTGAGATTTTTTGCGATTTTTGCCATGATTACTATTTTTTAATTAGTTTGTTAATTTTATGATGCAAAGATAAGGCAGTTACAATTACTCTGCAATAGCACTGTTGAGGTATTTTATATACCATATTCGTGGTATAAATAAAACAATATCACGCAATTAAAGTGAATGGTTCTGATTTTAAAAAGAATCGAAGTGGTAATTTTTTTTATAAAAAAAACTATAATATTCAGATTTAATGTCTGAATATTATAGTTTTACTAGGTTAGAATGAAATTTTAATTAATCCTGAAAAATCAATAATTTAATTTGATTACGCGTGGTTTAATTGTTTTGATTTCTGATTTTCCCGGAGCACTTTCGGTTTTCCGGTGTTGTTTTTCTGCTTTTGAAGCATCAACAGCTGTGGTTTTATTTATAGGTGTGCGAGTGTGCACAACCTTTGGTTTGTTGGGGTTCTGCGGACGTGTGCTTTGTTTTGGTTTCGATTTTGACTTAGATTTTGACTCAACAGGCAGATGTTCAGCCGGAAACGGATGATCATTAATAACCGGAATTTGAATTGAAATCAGTTTCTGAATATCGCGCAAAAATTCACGTTCTTCTACATCGCAAAAAGACACAGCTTTACCATCCAATCCGGCTCTACCTGTACGTCCAATGCGGTGAACATAGGTTTCGGGGATATTTGGAATTTCGTAATTAATAACTAAATTTAAATCATCGATATCTATTCCCCTTGCAGCAATGTCGGTGGCTACAAGTACTCGTGTAGAACGGTCTTTGAAATTTCGCAAAGCATTCTGACGGGCATTTTGCGATTTATTGCCATGTATAGCTTCTGCTTTGATGTGAGCTTTTAACAATAATCGTTGCACTTTATCGGCGCCATGCTTGGTGCGGGTAAAAACCAATGCTGTTTTAATCGATTTATCCTGAAGAAGATGTATCAGTAAATCTTTTTTATTGTTGGCATCTACAAAATACATTTCCTGCTGAATAGTTTCGGCAGTAGTGGAATTAGGAGTAACTTCTACTTCTTCCGGATTGGTAAGAATGGTACTTGCAAGCACACGAATTGACTCAGGCATGGTAGCCGAAAAAAACAGTGACTGACGTTTGGCAGGAATGAGTTTGATGAGTTTTTTTACATCATGTATAAAGCCCATGTCGAGCATGCGGTCGGCTTCGTCGAGCACAAAAATGCTCAAATCGTTTAGTTTAACATAACCCTGGTTTTGTAAGTCCAGTAGTCGTCCGGGTGTTGCAACCAATATGTCAACTCCTGCTTTCAGTGCACCCACCTGATTTCCCTGAGTAACACCGCCGTAAACTACTGTATGTCTTAAATTCATGAACCGACCGTACGCTGCAAAACTTTCGCCAATCTGAATGGCAAGTTCACGCGTAGGAGTTACAATTAAAGTTTTTATTTTACGTGGAGCTCTGTCATTTCCTTTATTTAAATACAATTGTTGTAAAATAGGAATAGCAAAAGCCGCAGTTTTGCCAGTGCCCGTTTGAGCACAGCCCAATAAGTCTTTACCTTTAAGTACAATGGGAATAGCGATTTTCTGAATAGGTGTAGGTTGAGTATAACCTTCGTGTTGAAGAGCGTTTAAGATCGGCTCAATAAGATCTAATTTATCAAATGTCATAGAATAATCATGCAATCCTGCTTTTCTCAAGTTGTGGTCTCATACCATATCCGGATTGCTATTTTGTGCAAAGGTACGGAAAATATATGGTTAAGGCAACAATTGTCGTGAGGTAACAGAGGCTTGTAAGGGATAAGCGACAAGGAGGTCGCTTGTACCTAGTTGCTCTGTTAATTGTTTTTTTGCGGTTATTTTGTAATGTGTCAAACCACTTTAAGCAGTTGATCGCTTTTCTGGGATGCCAACAGACCGATATTTGCGGTCTGTCGGATAAATCTTACGCCCACCTGCCAATGTAATGAATTGAAAAAAAAATAAACATTTATTGATTGATTTTGGAAAAAGCAAGAAGATAATAAGCTAATTTTGTTATCAATCGTGAATATCTTAAATGGTTTTATTCATCAGAATGGTAAAGTATCAGGATTATCTGAATCCTTATCTGTTTTTGTGCCTATACCGTAATTCAACTGTAAATAAATTTGTGTACAGACATGTTTTTGCAATTCAGCGTCCTTAAAGTCAAACCATTGTTGACGAAATTCTCCAGAATTGTCGATAATACGCTTAAAGTTTGCAAAGGGTTTACGATTGCTTAGCGCTTGAATAAGTTTGTTTTGTATTGGCATACTTTTTACTTGCATAGCAAAATCCTCCATTATTCTGAATGATTCACTCGATTCCAAAGGTTCAAACTCCATACAGTTCTCCCAATAGTTATGTTTGAAAATACCCAATTCTTCTTTGGAAATGCCGGCATCCATTTCGAAATCAAAATCTTCTACTAACCATTCCTTTGGTATGTCTTCCATTTCAAGTGTATCCAAATTCAGATAACACACTAATCCGGCATCGATGGATGAAGCGATTTTGGGTATTACGCCTTTGAATTTTTCTGGAACTTCTGTTTCGGGCTCTTCAGAAAGTACAATTTCTTCATTAAGGAAATTCAGGATTTTCTCAAGGCTTTGTTTGTCCTGTTTAACCTCATGGAGAATACCGAGTACTTCATCCAATAAATGTTGAGCGTTCATAATATCCTAAATTTAAGCACGTTAATTCAAATCAAAATAATCAAAAAGATACCTGTAACGGGCAAGTAATAAAAACGATTTAAGTTTATCAATAAATATCTTATCCCAGTCAAAATCATCGAGGTGTGTAAACATTGCTTCTAATTCTTCAGTGTCGTTGTTGTAAATTACTGTCATTGTTTTTACTTCCAGAAAATGATTCAGTTCAAATGAAGTAATAATTTCTTTGTTTTTAAAAACATCGTCCAATCCTATAACTTTAATTTGTGAATTGTCCATTTTAGACATTTCCATTTGATACTTTTGTAATATGAAAAATGGATAATCAGGAAACTCTTCATTCAAGCTGTTAATCATATTATGATAAATAAATGAATCAGTACTGTCGCTCATTAAAGTCAAATCAAGCATACCAAAGAAAGGCAAATTGCCCCATTTTTTTTGTAACTTCTCCTTTTCCTTACCATAATTCTTTGATTTTTTCAATGCAAGATCCAATAGTTTTTCAAAAGATTCATACTCGTGATGCGTCATTGGAATGCTTGGGTCAATTCCTAACTGTTCATTCTGATAACTGTCAGTGGTCTCAATTTGTGTTTCTTCACTCCATTCGTCCAGTAATACATCAATTCTGTAATTATCTGCAATTCTGTAAAAAACAGAATCTATGATATTATTAAGTTCAAATTTCTCATCGTTATTCAGATTATCAATGTCTTTCTTCGAAAAACGAATAAACTCTTCTTTTAGCTCATTTATATCAAAGTCTTCTTCATACTCATCGTTAAAATCCTCATCATCAAAAAAATCGTTATCCTCAAGTTTTACAATGAAATTCCCTTCCCCTACAACCTTGGATAATTGGTTAATAATTTGTTTTGTTTTTTCAGGAGTTTCATGTCCTGCATTGATATAAAACGGTTTGCCATTGAAACCACATTCTATATCTATCAATTCAACATCTTCGGTATCTTCTTCGAGGATAAATTGTGCAACTGAAGTAAAATCATTATGTGGTCTGAAGCCTAATTCTTCGGCATAATTTTTGGCAGCATATATAATATTATGGACTAACTCGTATGACACCTGAGTACAATTTTCGCCTCCAACCCGATCAAGTAATTCGGCATACAAATCTTCATCTACATTAAAGTTAAAGAAGGCATCTTTTATACCCAGGCAATAAAAATCGACCAAATAGACTCCAAAAGTATAATTTCCGTTGGCATGAATACGCGAAATAATAATGTTAGCTTCGCCGTGTTGTTTCCAATCACTATTAATCCAGCACTCATGAATAGGTAAGTTACGAGCCTTTTGGCGAATGTAGTTTACGGGGCTAAGTTGCTGTTTTTGTAGTGGTTTCTTTTTTGCTTTTGACATATCAATAAGTTTTATTCAAATATTTCCCTTAATTCTTTGTTGCTGAGTTTGCCAAGCCAGTTTTCGCCTGTGGCAACTGTCATGTCGGCTAAATGCTTTTTCTTCTGAATCATATCGTCAATTTTCTCCTCAAAAGTATTTTTGGTGATAAAACGGTGTACCATCACGTTTTTCTTTTGCCCGATACGATAAGCACGGTCGGTGGCTTGATTTTCCACAGCCGGATTCCACCAAAGGTCGTAGTGAATGACGTGCGAAGCGGCAGTAAGGTTAAGTCCTGTTCCAGCAGCTTTCAGCGAGAGAATGAAAATTTTATCGGCGCGATTGTGTTGGAAGCGTTCAACCATTTCCTGGCGCTGAGGAATTGTGGATCCACCATGATAAAACATGGGTTTTTCGCCAAAACGTTCGGTAATAAAGCGTTCCAGCAATGACCCCATTTCTTTGTACTGAGTAAATATGAGCACTTTCTCGCCTGCTTCAACAATGCTGTCGAGCAATTCGAAAATCAATTCCATTTTTCCTGAAATCAATGGGTCGTGATTACCATTTTTAAGGAAATTGGTGGGGTGGTTGCAAATTTGTTTTAACGCCATTATCATTTGTAGTACTAATCCTTCGCGTTTGAAAAGTGATTGTCCATCAGCTCCTGTAAGTCCTTCAATTTCTGCAAATGCTGCTTGCATGGTTTTTTCGTACAATGCCGCTTGTGGTTTGGTAAGTAGTGCAAACTGGTTTTGTTCTACCTTGTCTGGTAAATCCGAAATAATCGTTTTGTCCGTTTTCATACGGCGCATCATAAACGGCGAAGTTACTTTCCGGAATTTTGCGACTGCTTTTTCATCATTGAAAACCTGAATCGGATCTGCAAAGTTCGATTTAAAAGTCTTGATATTACCTAAATAACCTTTGTTAGCAAATTCCATAATCGACCAAAACTCCGTCAAGCGATTTTCAACTGGTGTACCACTCATGGCAATGCGAATAATGGAGGGAATGCTTTTGATGGCTTTGGCTTGTACAGTATCGTGATTTTTAATATTTTGAGCTTCATCAATAACCATGATTTGCCACTTTTGTTTTTTCATCAATTCGGCATCGCTGCGCAATATGCCATAAGTGGTAAGCATTACGTCGGACTGGAATTGCTTAATGTCGCGCGCTGAACCATGAAAAATATGTGTAGAAACCGACGGTGCAAATTTGGCAATTTCAGCTTGCCAGTTGGTAAGTAGCCCTGTGGGAACGACAACTAATGCCTTATGTTTATCAAGAGCCTCTTCTTCTTTTAATTTCAGCAAAATGGCTATCACTTGAAGCGTTTTTCCCAATCCCATATCATCTGCAATAATGCTGCCGAAACCAATGCGACTGTTGCGGTACATCCACGAAAAACCACGCTGCTGGTAAGGCCGGAGTTGCGCATTCAGTCCGGTTGGCAATGGAATATCTTCGTTGGATGTTAGTTCCCGAATCATGTCCCGCACTTCGTCGGTCAAATTTATTCTTGCTCCATTAAATTCTTCAGCCAAAGCCGCTTGAAGCAATTCGTAACTATTGAGTTCCCTTCCACTCTCAAAAAGTTTTTTCAACTTCGCTATTTCTTCTTCGCTAACATAAATATATTTCTCTTTGAATCGGAAAAGTCCGCTTGCATTTTTCATGAGGTTTTTAAACTCTTCGGGCGATACAAGTACATCACCCAGCGCTACCTGCCAATCGAAAGCAAGCAAATCGTCTAAACGCACATAGCCCTGATTTACTGATTTACTTTTCAGTTTTACACTGGCTTGTGGTTTTAGCAAATGCTGTAACGATTTTGGTAACAGTACTTGAATATCCAACAACTTAATTGCCGGAATGATATTTACCAAAAAAGGAGAAAATTCAGAAATATCAAAATGTATCTGTTCGCGGGTTTCGGTATTGATATAATTGTCTAAGCCTTTTATAAAAGACGAAAGCAACGATAGTGATTGAAGTATTTTAAATCGTTGTTTTTCATATTGTTTTTGGGTCAGAATTTTTGAAAGTTCGATAGGCAAAGCGTTAGGATCTGTTCTGTTTTCGAAACTTATCTGTACATCAAACAAATCTTCATTGAGTTCACTCACTGCAATTATCGGTCGGAATTCATTGGAAGAAAGAAAAAACCGATCTAACCACACTTTTATTCCACCACTCAAAGCATGTTCGCCAACACCCAAAAAACTATGGCTTTTATTTTTGAAAAATAGGTCTTCTATTAAATCACCATTGGAAGGTTTTGAAAATTTTGTAACCAACCCGGTAATAAAAACGGAAAGTACCTCCTGCACCTGATTTTCGAGCGGAAGTAACTGTTTAGTTTTACCCGTTTCTTTTAAAATTAAAAACAAGTTGGGAGGTAAAATATCTATCAATCTGCTTATTAACACACGGACTTCAGCATCGATACTTGTTGGTAGCCAGCGAATGATAAACTCTTTATTATCAAGCTGTACAATTTGAGGTACTACATTTCCGTTGGCAATGAGGTGTAGCGAAGCGTATAAAATTTTGTGAAAAGCTGCCACCGAAGGCTGATAATCGGGTAATCTATCGGGATTTAAACTGAAAAGTGCGGGAAGTAGTTGTTCGTTGGAACTGAAAGTGTGATTTTCACCAGCTATCTCCGTCCGATTATTATTGTCGATGGTATAGGAAAGCGTGGTGTGGTAGTTTATTTCCGGTTTCTTCTTATTTCCAGCAGGGTAAAGTGCCTCAAAGAATAACTTTTTAGATAAAATTCGTTTCGCATCCCGGGCATTTCTAGTGAATTGCACATTGAATTTTTCCCTGAAATTCCCTGATGAATAAAATGGCGGCGCATCGGGCAAAAGCAATACTACAGATTCTGAAATATCGTTCAGTTTGGAAAAATCAACACGCTGATAGGCTTTTTCTTCATCGTAATCTTCTGGCTTTTTTTTTGATACTTTCAGTAATTTCGACAAAGATAGTATTTCAGTTTTCTTTTGGTCGTCAATAAAAATTCCCCGTTTTTTAAGTTCATCCAACAAATTTACATTGTGTATTTCGAAAACCAAAAACGGGTTGTTGTCAATCTCACGGCTAATCATGTAAATAACGGCAGCCAAATGTTTGCACGGCACTGCCCAATCGGGACACGAGCATTGCATTTTAAAATCGGTCCACTGGCGTGGGAAAACTTTCAATCCATTTTGTTCGGCAATGGTCAATATTTCAGGGTCGAGTTCGCGATTCAACAGTTTGGAAATCAAAGCGGGACGTTGCACAATTCCATTCATCAAGGCTTCAACTTGATCTTCGAAGAACGGTGGAACAATAACTGTTACATTATAGGGTCGCGGACGACTTCCTGCCACTTTTGCAGCAATCTGATTCCCTTTGATTTTCACGTCTTTCACATAGCCGTTGCGTGCATACGAAGCTCCACGAGGCAAGCGATTATCATAATCTACATTTTCCAACGAACGTAACCAATGCTCGCCCCACCATGTTTTACCAAATTGAATTGCCATAAAATGATTTTGATTTCTAAACTATAAAAAACTGATAATTGACTCACAGTTTGAGTTGCAAAGTTAATCGAAAAAATTTATTTTTAAAGATCATTATGCCAATAAAAACTATAACTAATGTTTAGTCAATTAATGCCCTAATTTTAGTTGTGTCTTCAATTAGCATATAAATCGAAGAAAAATTTTAAATGTTTTTAAAGCAGTAGTTAAAAAAAGTTCAAAATCCAATCAATTTTATTTTACAGTTAAACCTTTTGGATTAGATTTGGTCAATAAAAATTGTAATGTATGCAGGTAACTTTTCAACTACCTGCTTTTTTTTTAATAAATATCCATCAATAACTATTAAATTTCACAACATAAAAAAATGAAAAAAGGTTTTAATGCTTTATTCTTATTGTTATTTTTTACCCTTCCTGCAATTGCCCAGAACAGTATTCAATCAACAGTTTTCGATTCAAAAAACGGATTGCCACTCGAAATGGCAACTGTACGTTTGCTTAAACAGTCAGATTCAACTTTAGTGCAAGGAGCTCAAACCGATGTTAATGGAGGATTCTTATTACCAAAAGTAAAAATTGGAAACTATATAGTTGTAATTAGTACTATAGGCTACACCGAACAAAAAAGGAATGTGACCGTAGCAAAGAAGGACTTAATATTAAAAAGTTTTCAGCTTGTTGAAAACGCCAAACTTTTAAGCGAAGTAGAAGTAAAGGGTACAGCTGCTCAAATGGTTGTAAAAGGAGATACATTAGAATACAATGCAACAGCATTTAAAACACAAGAAAATGCAGTGGTTGAAGATTTATTAAAACGACTTCCGGGAGTTGAAATTTCGACCGAAGGAAAAATTACAGTAAATGGTCAGGAAGTAAAAAAAATACGTGTTGATGGCAAAAAGTTTTTTGGTAATGACATGGAAATGACCACCAAAAACCTTCCGGCTGAAATGATTGACAAGATTCAGGTATTGGAACAAAAATCGGATATGGCTCTTTTAACTGGGTTTGAAGATGACGAAACAGAACGAATTATCAACCTCACATTAAAACCAAACCGCAAAAAAGGTATGTTTGGAACATTTACCGGAGGAGCAGGAGTTGATACAAACAAAGAAGTACGTTACGATAACAATTTGTTTTTGAATATAATGCAAGGTGAGTCTCAAACTGCTATTACAGGAGGAGCGAACAATATAAATACCACACGCAGTAGCAGAGGTCGTTCTGGTGGTAGTAGTGGTGGTAGTGGTGGAAGTAGTTTTAGTAGTCCTTCAGGCGGAATTACATCTACTCAAAACTTGGGAGTAAACAACAATACTGAGGTAAATCCCAAATTAAAAATTGGCGGTGATGCTGGTTTTAATCACTCTGAAAATTTTAGCGATACCAAAACAAATAAACAAAGTTATCTGTCGGAATCAATTTCGAATGACACTACAAACACAGTAGCAGGAAATAATCAGTATGCCGGAAGTTTAAGATTAGAAGCAGAATGGAAAATTGACTCACTGAGAACGCTTGTTATTCAGCCAACTATCGATTATTCGACTACTTCGACTTACAGCAATCGAGACTATGATAATTACACCAATGGTAGCAGAAGAAGCTGGGGAGATAGCAATAATTCTGGAAATACAGATAGACTATCCGGAGGATTAAATTTAATATATAGTAAAAAGTCGGCTTCTAAAAAAGGAAGATCTTTTACAACAAGTTTAAATACAGGGTTTTCGCAAACTTTTAGCGAAAGTTTCAATATATCAAACAGATATACGAATACTGGAGTAACAAATGTAAACCAACGTACCGATAATAATTCAGATCGATACAATGTAAATTTGCGTTTATCATTCGTAGAACCACTTTGGAATATAAAAAATATGCTTGAAACATCCATTTCGGTTAGAGCGTCTACAAGTAATTCTGACAAAAAGCAATATAATAATTTTAACGAGGGGAAACTCGACAGTACGTACAGCAACGTATTTAAAAATAATTTCTTTAATGAAACATTAGAATTAAATTACCGCTATACCGAAAAAGATTATAACTTGACTTTGGGCTTGAAAGGCGAACCTTCGCAGACTTATAGTTACCGTACTTATGCCAATGGAGTTATTCGTCCATACGAAACCGAGATTATAAATTTTGCTCCTAATGCAAGATTTCAGTATAATTTTGGTAAAAAAGAATTTGCTCGCATTGATTATAGGGGAAATACCGAACAGCCAAGTATAAGTCAAATGCAACCCGTTAAAAACAATTCGAACCTCATGAATGAAACAGTAGGTAATCCAGAATTAAATCCTTCGTTTTATCAATATTTACGTTTTATGTATAGTAAGTTTAATGATAAAAAATTCTCTTCATTTAGCGTATGGTTTAGTGGCGGTACAACAAAGGATGCTTTGGTAACCAATAGCATTTATAACGAAACGAATAAGCAGTATAGTCAGACTGTAAATGCGACACAAAATCCATACAATTTTAACGGGAATATCATGTTCAATACTCCGATTATTGCCAAACGATTACATTTCAATACAAGTACTTCGGGAGGATACAACATGCGATATGGTTATACTTCAAGAAGAAATGAAGTGGACATAAATACTGAAAATTTACAAATTGGCGATTTAAGTAAAACCGGTCGTATAAATGCAGAACAAAAACTTTCGCTTACATTCACACAAGATGTAATTGAAATTGGAGCAAGAGGAAATTTCAAATACTCAAATACAATAAATAATCTTAATCCCACACCATCTACTACTTACGATTGGACAGGAAGTGGGAATCTGGTACTGCGTTTGCCATACAGTATTAACATCAGCTCCGATATAAATTATACCACACGCAAAGGTTATAGTAATTTTGATTTAGACGAAACAATTTGGAACGCTGCAATTGATAAAACCTTGTTTAAAGGAAAAGGCGTTTTGGCTCTTAAATGGAATGATATTTTACGTCAACAACTTAATATTCGTCAAATTATTGGCGATAATTATATTTCGTATAGCAAATACAATACGCTTACTTCTTATTTTATTCTTAGCTTTAGCTACAAGTTAAATAAATTTGGGGGCAGTAAAAACGAAACTGATAAACGAGAATATAACCGTTTTGGCCCCGGAACGCGTGAAGGCGAAAGAATGCGTGGAGGCGAAGGTAGTGGAATGGGTGGTAGAAGGCCCGGAGGCGATTTTTGATAATTAATATTGTGTTTTTTTTAAGGTGTTCATGTTGTTTTTTATTTATGTTTTCCGATCCCTCACATCCATTACACTGGATGTGAGGGATTTTTATTTAAATGTATTGAACTTAGCTAACGAAACAAAAGACTTTCTTTTATCAATACAATTGATAAAGTAGTTGAATAAGGAAAAAACAGCACTTCAAGAAAGGACTAACCCGAAAAATGTTAAACACAAATCTAGCTGCGCTGATATTTGGTTTGCATATCAATAAAATTTCATTAAACAGACACCCCCACTATTCTAAATTGAGTGGGCTGGGGGTTAGGTGCTGAGCTTAAATCTTACTCTCCATCTGCTGTTTTCGTAGTCGTGGCTGATAATTTCAAAACGTCCTAATTCCGCAGTGTTATTTACATGCTGTCCTATACAGGCACAAGCATCGTAATCACCCACACGAATCACCCGTAAAGTTTCTGAAGCATCTTCAGGCAGTTTCGATAAATCAGCAATTTTTGCAGCTTCAACTCTGGTCATCAATTCTTCATAAACAGGAAGATTCATTCCAATTACATCATTTACCTTTTTTGTAATTTCAGCAATTTGAGCTTCGGTAGGTGAAATGGGCAAAATATAATCACACTTGCTTTTTTTGCGCTCGATGTGAGCATTTACAGATCTTCCACAACCAAACATGCGAACCATTGTTTGGTTTAAAATATGTTCACAGGAATGCATTGGTTCATTATATGATTTTTTAGCCTCGTTCAGAATATTTTCATCCATTATTACTTTATTTTATTAATTTCCAAAGATAGAAAAAAAGAGGCTGTATAATAAAATACAGCCTCCTAATTCAATATTTTAAACAATTGTTACTCCGTTAAGAAAACATATCTTGCAACAACTATCGCAAAAAGAACATACATCATCCAATGTACTTTTTTAGCTTTGCCAGTTGCAACCTTAAGCAATGTATAAGCAATAATACCTCCGGCAATACCGTTACCGATACTATAAGTCAAAGGCATTAAAATTAAGGTAAGGAATGCCGGGAATGCTTCAGTGAAATCATTGAAGTCTATATCGAGCACGGAAGAAGTCATAAGTACACCTACAATAATTAAAGCCGGTGCAGTAGCCGAGCTTGGAATAATACCTGCTAACGGCGCTAAAACCAATGCCAACAGAAAGAAAAGACCTGTAGTAACAGCCGTTAAACCAGTACGACCACCTTCGCCAATACCGGCAGCACTTTCTACATAAGCAGTTACTGTGCTTGTTCCCATCAATGCGCCGAAAGAAACCCCAAAAGCATCAACCAACATGGCTTTGCCAATTTTGGGAGAATTGCCTTCTGGATCAATTAAACCTGCTTTGTTGGCAGTTCCAACCAATGTGCCGAAAGTATCAAACAATTCAACAAAAGTAAAAGTGAAAACCACTGTCCAAATACCCATATCGAAAGCGCCTTTAATATCAAGAGCACCTACAGCAAGATGATTGAAATTAGGCAAACTAAAAATGGCGAAATTTTCAGGAATTACAGTCACACCCATTGGAATTCCTATTACAGTTGCAGCAACAATCCCAATCAACAACGAACCTTTCACTTTTAAAGCCATTAATATAGCTGTAATGCCTAAACCAATCAGACAAAGCACCATGGATGCATTGCTAAAACTTCCCATCCCAATGTTCCACTCAAAGAATTTCATAGTTACAGGACCGGCATTTTTACCCATAGCTTCTAAAGTTGGAGGAATAACGCTGGCAGAAACAACCATAATTTCGGATAATTTAAATCCGATAATGGTAATAAACAAGCCGATACCAACTGTAATTGCACGTTTTAATGAGTTAGGTACAGCCACCACCAAAATCTGACGAATTTTTGTAACTGTAAGTAAAATAAATATGATACCCGAAATAAATACAGCACCAAGTGCTGTTTGCCAAGGCATACCAACACCAGCTAAAGCAACTGTTGCAAACAGTGCGTTTAATCCCATACCGGGAGCTAAAGCAATAGGGAAATTTGCTACTAAACCCATAGCAATAGTAACAAAACCCGCTGATATAGCTGTAGCAAAAAAGATGGCATCTTTATCCATTCCGGTTACACCCAAGATATTGGGGTTCAGGAAAAGAATATATGCCATGGTCATAAAAGTTGTTATACCAGCAACTATTTCAGTTCTGATATTTGTACCGTTTTCTTTCAGTTTAAAAAGTTTATCCAACATAATTGTAATTTTTTAATAATTTAGAAATTCCATTTTGCTCCAAGAGCAGGACAAATTTTAATACCGTCAACCGCTCCAAAATTACTGCCAATTTCAATCTCACCACCCAATGAAAGGTTTTTATTTACATTATACCAGATTTGTGGCTCGGTTAAAAAAACATATTTGGTGTTGGTTGGGGTAATGCTTTCTCCTTTTGCATTAACAAAATTCATATTGTCTTCTCTCCAGAAATCGGCAAAACCCGAAACTGTAAGTTTATTATTCAGAAAATTTAGATTCCAAACGCCCGTAAGCTGGAATGAAGCAGGATTTTTACCAACAATATTTTTGTACAAAACCTTTAAATTCAAAAATTTAGAAAATTTCTCATCATGCCAGGCATAATCAACACCGGCCAAATATGCATTGTTAATAGGGAAACCCTGAGCACCGGCGAGTAACAAACCACCATTGTATTCTAATTGAGCGCTGAAAGGGGCATCCCAGAATTTCAAACAACGAGCAATTTCCATGTAAGCAAGCGAAGGATGATTTTCGGTTCCCTGATTAAATTCCATATCTACGAAAAAGAAAGTGTCTCCCCATTTGTCAGGTTTGAACATTTCAAGGGTTGTGGTTACATTTTTTCTCCCCTGACCGAAGTCGTACATTACCTGAAGATTGGTTTGTGCTTTTGTGCCAAATGCGATAATCAACATAAAGAAAATGAACTGTTTTTTCATAAAAATATTTTTTAAATGGATGAATTAATTGAGTTTGTAAAATTATAAAATAAATTTGATTTTTTATTATAGTTAGTTTTCATAAGTTTGGAGTTTTTTAAAAAAATAACGGATAATTCATTGCTGAACAATCCGTTATGTTTAGTTATTTAAATCGTTTCTTTTTTAGCTTTTTTCTAAATTATATTATGAACTTTTTATTATGGATATAATAAAGTTTAAAAGTAATTATTTCAATCTTATTCAATGATCATAAGATTAATGGTTTGCAAAAATCTTCTATTTTCTCCCCCTTTAGGGGGTTTGGGGGCCGGGTTTGGGGGCGATATTACCGTTTTTTGTAAGAAGAACTACCTTTGTAGCCAGAATCACTGCTTCTTTTACGATCGCTGCTTCCCGAAAATGAGCGGCTGTTTCTGTCGCCTAATTCACGGTTGCGCCATGGTTTATCACCACTAGCCCCAGTTGCTGCCGGGCGAGCTCCACGATCTCCACGATCTCCACCGCGGTCACTGTTTCCGCGATATCCACCACCCGAACGTGATTCGCCGCCACCATAATTGCTGCGCGATTTATATTCCGGTTTGCTACCACCTTCAAAAGTTTTACTTCCTTTGGCTTCGCTTACCTGATAATCGCTTTCGCCGGCAAATGCGGTAACAACTTTTTCAACCTGATCAGAAAAAACGTCAAAAAAAGTAAATTTATTAGTTACTTCAATGGCGCCAATGCTGATTGATTTATCTCCTGTTACGTCATTTATAATTCCCAAAAAGCGCTTAGGATCAACTCCTTCACGGTCTCCTATATTCATTTTTAAACGTACACGATTACCGGTTCTTGAACCTCTTTCGCTACGTTCACCTCTATCTCCTCTGTCTGGTCGGCTGCCTCTTTCGCCACTATCGCTGCGCTCTCCTCTGTCACTTCTTTCGCCTCTTTCGCCACGACCTGGTTTTTCATAATAATTCAAGTCTTCTGAATCTTTGTAATAATCAAGAAAACGATTGAACTCCAACGAAACAAATCTTTTCAGAATTTCATCTTTTTCGAGGTATTCTAACTGCTTCATAATTTGTGACATATATGGAGCAATTTGTTCCTCGTTCACTTCAACCTGTTGCATTTTTTCAATCATAAAGAAAAGCTGCTTTTTACAAACTTCAAGTCCATTCGGAATTTGTTGTTGTTCAAAGTTCTTTTTAATCATTCGTTCCAAATCTTTGACTTTGAACTTCTCTTTTGAGTGAATTATGGATACCGAAACACCTTTTTTGTTTACACGACCGGTTCTACCGCTTCTGTGGGTATAAATTTCAATATCATCAGGTAAATTGTAATTGATAACGTGAGTCAGGTCATTTACATCCAATCCACGTGCAGCCACATCGGTTGCAACCAACAATTGGATATTTTTTTGACGAAACTTCTGCATTACCGAGTCGCGCTGAGCTTGCGAAAGATCGCCATGAAGCGCATCGGCATTGTAACCATCCTGCATTAAATGATCAGCTACTTCTTTGGTTTCCATACGTGTACGGCAAAACACAATACCGTAAATATCAGGATTTAAATCCACAATACGTTTCAAAACCAAATAACGTTGACGGGCATGAGATACATAATAGATATGTTCTACATTTTCCGCTCCCGAATTACGAACACCAACGGTAATTTCTTCGTAATTTTTCATGTAACGCTTCGCAATATTCGCAATTTCTTTGGGCATTGTGGCCGAGAAAAGTGTGGTGCGGCGTGTATCAGGTGTGCGTTCAAGAATGGTCTCAATGTCTTCTTTGAAACCCATGTTCAGCATTTCATCTGCTTCGTCGAGCACTAAAAATCGAATAGTTCCTAAATCAATTTTGCCGCGTTCCACCAGGTCAATTAATCTTCCGGGTGTTGCAACAATAATTTGTGGAGTCGTATCCAATTGCTTTAACTGACGGCGAATGTCTTCACCACCATAAACAGCAACAATTCGTAACTGTTGCATGTGTTTCGAATAGTTGGTCAAATCGTTTGCAATCTGAATACACAGTTCACGTGTAGGAGCCAGCACTAAGGCCTGGATTTGTTTACGCGAAGTATCAACCATGTTAAGTACTGGCAACCCGAAGGCTGCGGTTTTTCCTGTACCGGTTTGTGCTAATGCCACTAAATCAGTGGATTGTTCAAGCATAAACGGAATTACTTTTTCTTGTACGGGCGTAGGTTGCTCGTAGCCAAGTAGTTCGATGGCCGATAAAATATCGTCCTTCAAATTTAGTTCTTTGAATGTCATTTTTTTGTTTTTAGTACACGTGTAGAATAAGCCTCGGCTTTATATCCTCCATTGTCGGAGTTGAATCGTGTACCCTCTGAAAAAACCTTTATATCTTAAAAGGTTGAATATGCGGAAGTTCACTCGTACGTGCTGGTTTTTTAAATCGGGTGCAAAGGTAGTAAATATTTATCAATAATTTATCATTGTCTAAAATTTATGTGTTTTACTCAGGAATACACCGTTTTTCACTTTTTTTTAATAGAAATTATGACTAATTTTGCAGTCGAAATTTTTTAAAATGAATCATCATTATTAATTATAATATAATCAGAGGAAATTATTATGAAACCAATGACCAAGAGCCCATTGCAAATTGCCCGTTCCAGTTATGAACCAAAATTACCCGCAGCTTTGCAGGGAAATGTTGTTTTGAATGTAGGATCTGCAACCGAATCAGTAGCTGATCAAGCTGAAATTAAAGCACTTTTCCCTAATACCTACGGAATGCCTATTATCACATTTCAATCAGGGAATAAAATTGAATATCCTATTGTTAATGTTGGTGTTATACTTTCAGGAGGTCAGGCTCCGGGCGGACACAACGTAATTGCAGGGCTGTTTGATGGATTAAAAAAACTGAACCCAGTCAATAAATTATATGGTTTTTTGGGTGGTCCATCCGGATTAGTGAATCATGAATATATTGAATTGACACAGGAAATTGTTGATGAATATCGCAATACCGGAGGTTTTGATATCATTGGTTCAGGACGTACCAAACTTGAAGAAGAAGCTCAATATGAAAAAGGCGCTGAAATTTGTAAAGAATTGGGGATTAATGCCATAGTCGTAATTGGTGGTGACGATTCAAATACAAACGCCTGTGTATTAGCTGAATATTATGTTCAAAAAAACAAAGGTATTCAGGTTATTGGCTGTCCGAAAACTATCGATGGTGACCTTAAAAACGAAATGATTGAAACATCATTTGGTTTTGATACAGCTTGTAAAGTTTATTCAGAACTTATTGGTAATATTCAGCGCGATGCCAATTCTGCAAAAAAATATTGGCATTTTATACGTCTCATGGGTCGTTCGGCATCACATATCACCTTAGAATGTGCATTGCAAAGTCAACCGAATATATGCATTGTTTCAGAAGAAGTTGAAGCCAAAAATATGACTTTAATCGATGTTGTTGAAGATATAGTAAAAGTTATCGTACTTCGGGCCGGACATGGACTTAATTTCGGAACAATACTAATCCCCGAAGGATTAATTGAATTTATTCCTGCAATGAAAAAATTAATCAACGAATTGAATGATTTATTAGCTCATAACGATGATTTCAACGCTTTGGAAACCGATGAAGAAAAACGTCAATATGTAAAAGGTTCACTTTCGCCAGAAAGCAGTAAGGTTTACCGTGATCTTCCAAAAGGTATTGCCCGACAGTTAACGCTTGATCGTGATCCACATGGTAACGTGCAAGTATCACTTATTGAAACTGAGAAATTGTTGATAGAAATGGTTGCCAAAAGATTAGCACAATTAAAGGCTCAAGGTCAATACAAAGGAAAACTCTCATGTATAAATCACTTTTTTGGTTATGAAGGTCGATGTGCAATTCCTTCTAACTTTGATGCAGACTATACTTATTCATTAGGATATACTGCATCCTTACTTATTTCATCAGGGAAAACAGGTTATATGTCTTCAGTTCGTAATCTTACTGCTCCTGCAGCGGAATGGATTGCAGGTGGAGTTCCGATTACTATGATGATGAATATGGAACGTCGCCACGGAAGCATGAAACCGGTAATACAGAAGGCATTAGTTAAACTGGATGGCGCTCCATTCAGATACTTTGATGCACATCGTAACGACTGGGCAGACGAAACACAAAGATATGTTTATCCTGGTCCTATTCAATATTATGGTCCCACTGAAGTTTGTGACCAACCGACCATAACATTGCAATTAGAAAAAGGTTTGTAGAAGTTCTCTTGCGACTTTTATCTTTCAATATTTCAGCATAATAAAAGTAAGAAAAAAAATTACTTTATTATGCTGTTTTTTTTTAATTGAGATATCTTTAAAAATAGATGTCCTTTTTTTGAATATATTTAACAAAAATATTTAACTTTGCAATTATTTAAATTTTAAAATTTAAGAAAAAAATGAAGAAATTAATTTTGAGTTTGCTTTTAGCAATGTTTGTAATTTCATTAAATGCACAGGAAAAAGGGAAAATCCGTGTTGGTGGTAATTTGGGTTTATCATTTCCTTCACGTGGTGGTGGTTTATCTATAGATTTGTTAGACGTTCGGTACAATATCCTCAATAATCTGAATGCAGGTGTTAAATTTGGAGGCGCTTTTATGATTAGAGATATGGCAGAATTAGATCAGAATAAGGGTGAAGCTACTTTACACATGAGTTCTAATTTTATGCTTGTAGGCGATTATTATTTTAATAAAGGGAAAAGCCTATTTGCACCATTTATTGGAGGTGGAGTTGGCTCATTTAGTATATATGACTTATATATGCAAATAGAAGAGGGTGAAGAATATAACTACCAATACGACGAATTGCCCAACTCATCAAAAGCATTAGGAGGCGCATTACGTGCCGGTTTTGAGCTGGGTAAATTTCGTATGGCTTTAGAATACTACATAATACCTCAAACGAAAATGTATGATGTGAAAAATATTATGCAGGTTGCCGGTACATCAGAAAATAACTATCTTTCATTGAATATGGGCTTCTATTTTGGAGGTGGTAGATGGAAAAAATGATTTGAACAATTAGATTAATTACCTACTCTAAATTTGTCTTATTTAAAGAATAATAAAGGACTTTTCTTCATTGATAAGTCCTTTATTATTCTTTAAGAAAATGTGTTTTAGGCTTGAATATCTGCACTCAGTTTAATGAAAATTCACTAGTAAATATAACTTTCATTGAATGCTTTTGAAATAAAAGAAGAAGCTTAAAAAAATTGCATTTATTTGAAAATTAAGACATTAGAAAAATATCAAATTCATTTAAATTTATTTATGTTGATAATTCTTTCTCCTGCAAAAATACAGAACTTTAAACCGCAAAATTTTACGGAACAATTTTCTATTCCCGAATTTATTAAAGAAGCTGGTTAGATAGATATTTCAATTGGCATAAACCTTTTACTTCAGACAATGCCAAACAAGCCATGCTGGTTTTCGATGGTGAAGTGTATCGCGGACTTGATGCTAAATCTTTTTCAAACGCCGATTTTGAATATGCACAGAATCATCTTCGACTTTTATCGGGTTTATATGGAGTGTTGCGGCCATTGGATCTGATTCAGCCTTATCGGCTCGAGGTAAGTTCAAAATTGATCAATCCCCGAGGGAATAATCTGTACGATTTTTGGCAAAAGAAAGTTACTAAAAGTGTGCTGTCATCATTATCAATTTCAGGTAAACCGGAAATTTTACTAAATTTAGCATCAAGTGAATACTTTAAAAGTTTAGATCTGAAAAATAAAAAAGTGAAAGTGATTGATGTGGAATTTTACGAATATAAAAACGATACATTCAAACAAATTGTTATCTATACCAAAAAAGCACGGGGCATGATGGCGCGCTATGTAATTCAAAACCAGATTGAAAACGAAGAAGATTTGAAAGGATTTTCAGCTGAAGGATATTGGTACAGTCCGCAAATGTCGAAAGGAAATAAATTGGTGTTTATAAGATAAATGAATCACTTCATGAATTAGTATAATTTATTATCACCGCAGTAGCGCAAGCCACCACACCTGCAGTTTCAGTTCGTAGTCTGCTATTGCCCAATGAAACAGGAATAAAACCATTCTGTATTGCTTTTTCAACTTCCTCTTTGCTGAAATCACCTTCGGGTCCAATAAGAATTAGTATGTCCTTTTGATTCACTAACTCCTGTGAGAATTGTTTTTTTTCTTCCTCATAACAATGTGCAACATAACAATTTTCAGCATGTTTGGTTTTTAAAAATTCATCAAAAGTACAAAGCGGGTTCAATTTTGGAAAAAAAGCTTTTACCGATTGTTTGGCAGCCGAAACGATAATTTTCTCCAATCGTTCTTCTTTCACCACTTTGCGTTCCGAAAACCGGCAAATGATAGGTGTAATTTCATCAATGCCAATTTCGGTAGCTTTTTCTATAAACCACTCTAAACGTTCAATATTTTTAGTGGGAGCAATGGCAATGTGAAGGTTGTAATTCCGCTTGCCATATTCTTTTATTGTTTCAATAATTTCGAAACTGCAACGCTTGTGATGTGGTAAGGTGATTCGGGCTTTGTAATAACCACCGACTCCATCAACCACTACTATCTCATCACCGGTCTGCAAACGCAATACTTTTACAGCATGTTGCGATTCTTCTTCAGGAAGAATCGAACCGGAAGAGAGATTTGGAACGTAGAATATAGTCATAACCCCTAGCCCCTAAAGGGGAATTAAGTTAGTATTAATTGTTTTTATCTTGTATTCTTGAACAATATTTAGTCAATATAAGGAATATTATTCCCCTTTAGGGGTTAGGGGTAAATTTCCCCTTTTGCAGCTAGCAGCGTGTTTTTCAACAAAGAAACAATGGTCATTGGACCTACTCCACCTGGAACCGGTGTAATATAGGAGCATTTGGGTGCTACTTCATCAAATTTCACATCGCCACTCAAGCGGAAACCGCTTTTTGTTTTATCCGATGGTACTCGGGTAGTTCCAACATCAATCACTACTGCACCTTCTTTTACCATTTCGGCTGTAAGAAATTCGGGTTGCCCCAAAGCAGCGATAATTATATCTGCTTGTTCACAAATTTCTTTTAAGTTTTTGGTGCGGCTGTGACAAACAGTTACTGTAGCATCTCCCGGATATCCTTTTTGCATCATTAAAGTTGCAATGGGTTTGCCAACTATATTGCTTCGACCAATTACTACGCAATTTTTTCCCGAAGTGGGTATTTCGTAGCGTTTCAACAATTCAATAATTCCGGAAGGTGTTGCCGAAACAAAACAAGGTAATCCGATAGACATTCGGCCAACATTTGCCGGATGAAATCCATCCACATCCTTGCGATAATCAATGGCTTCAATCACTTTTTGTTCCGAGATATGTTTTGGCAAGGGCAATTGAACGATAAAACCATCTAAACCTTTATCGTTATTCAACTCATCAATCTTAGCTAAAAGTTCAACTTCAGTAACATCCTCTTCGAAAGTAATTTTAGTAGATCTAAAACCAACCTGTTCGCACGATTTCACTTTGTGAGCCACATAAGTTTCGCTACCACCATCGTGTCCAACAATGATTACAGCTAAATGTGGAGCTCGTTTACCAGCTGCTATCATGATTTTTACTTCTTCTGCAATTTCAGATTTTATCTGTTCCGAAATCGCTTTTCCATCAATTAATTTATACATATTAATAATGTGTTGATTTGATAATCTGATAATGTGATAATTTGTTAATCAACATATTACCACATTATCACATCACTTTTTCTTTCCTATTTTTAGTTTTCCTTGTTGCATGGTAGCCATACGCATCATTTTGCTGGTATGTTCAAATTGTTTTAATAAACGATTCACTTCTACTATAGTGGTTCCGCTGCCTTTGGCAATACGATTTTTGCGGCTACCGTTCAATAATGAAGGATTAGAACGTTCGGTTGGAGTCATGGAATGGATAATAGCTTCAATGCCTTTAAAAGCATTGTCATCAATATCCACATCTTTCAATGCTTTGCCCATTCCCGGAATCATAGCTGCCAAATCCTTGATATTACCCATTTTCTTGATCTGTTGAATCTGAGAAATAAAATCATTGAAATCGAACTGATTTTTAGCTATTTTTTTCTGAATACGACGAGCTTCATCTTCGTCATACTGCTCCTGGGCACGTTCTACAAGCGAAACAATATCACCCATACCGAGAATTCGGTCGGCCATACGTTCAGGATAGAACACGTCAAGGGCATCCATTTTTTCGCCTGTACCGACAAATTTTATCGGTTTAGTAACTACTGAGCGAATAGAAAGAGAAGCACCACCACGGGTATCACCATCTAACTTGGTAAGTATAACACCATCAAAATCCAATCTGTCATTAAATTCCTTGGCTGTATTAACTGCATCCTGTCCGGTCATAGCATCAACTACAAACAAAATTTCCTGTGGTTGAATGGCTTTTTTGATGGCTGCAATCTCGTTCATCATCACTTCGTCTATAGCCAATCGCCCGGCAGTATCTACAATAACCACATCGTTGCCATGTAATTTGGCGTATTTTATAGCAGCTTCGGCAATAGCCACAGGGTTTTTGTTTTCCAAATCGGAATAAACCGGAACACCTAATTGTTCACCCAGTATTCTTAATTGTTCAATAGCTGCCGGACGATATACGTCGCAAGCTACCAATAAAGGATTTTTGTTGCGTTTGGTTTTTAAAAGATTTGCCAATTTTCCGGAAAAGGTTGTTTTTCCTGAACCCTGTAACCCTGACATTAAAATTACGGAGGGATTTCCTTTGAGATTAATATCTACACTTTGACCACCCATAAGCATGGCTAACTCATCGTGAACGATTTTAACCATCAACTGTTGAGGTTTTAGCGAAGTCAATACATTCTGACCAATGGCTTTTTCTTTTACGGTGTCGGTAAATGTTTTGGCAATTTTATAATTAACGTCGGCATCAAGCAGGGCTTTACGCACATCTTTCAACGTTTCCGCTACGTTAATTTCGGTAATCTTTCCTTCCCCTTTCAGGATTTTAAAAGATCGTTCTAATCGTTCACTAAGAGATTCAAACATAATATTTTAAATATTTTATTCTTCACTTTGACCGCAAAAAGAGAAAAATTTTGTTTTTAAAAAGTTTACAACTCCCAGGGCTTTGGGTTGTTTTTTTTGAGAGCACAAAGGTACTAAAAATCATGTTATTTTCAAACAAACTTACACAGTGCCTTTAATCGTTAATTTAATCATGTAATCCAAGTATTAAAAATGACTATTGCAGCTTATTGTACAAGCTATCTAGTAAAGAAGTAAGGTTATATTATTTTGGATATTTATTATAACGTAAATTCGAAGGGACTCCTGCATTACGGGGTATGTTTAGCAGTTTAAAGTCTTTGCTTTTTGATAATATATTTTTTAAAAAAGCATATTACATATTATTTTGTTTTACAAAATCAATTAAATCTGGAAAAAATAGATGAAATTGTTTTTCGAGCATGTCGGTATTTTCGATTAGAAATCGAATGGTTTCTTCGGGTTGAATGGCGCTGCTTTTGTGATATTTCATTATTTGTAGAGAGTTTTTTAGTCCGGCTATTGAAGCATACTTGTATAAACGATGAGTGCCAATAAAATGAAATATAAAACTTTTCACTCGTACAGGTAAATGCCTGTAATTTATTAGAACAGAAAAATAAAACCGAAATGAAAATAAATGTAAGGAATGGTTAGCATACATTTTAAAATTAATAGCCAGAAAATAATCGAAATACATATCGATAATAATGGCTGAATAACGTCCGAAATCAGGTTTCATTAACGCAACTGTATCACGTACTACCGGATGAGCATCCGTAAATTCATCTATTTTCCGATGTAAAATAATACCTTTGCGGATGTTTTCTGGAAAATTGTTCATACGGCTCCCTTTTACAAAGTCGCCTATAAAATTGCCAATCTGCAATTCAGCATTGTTTCCAGATAGAAAAATATGTGCCAGGTAATTCAAAATATTCAGATTTTTATTGCAAAGGTAACCAAAAACAGTTTAATTAAGATATTAAATTGCCGCTGTATCATGAAATAGTATTAATAATCAACAATATATATTATTTGATCAATAAAGATATTAAGCAAACTGAAATAAATTCAAACAATCAACGGTTTTAAACGTTCAATACTTTAATCACATAAAAAAATTTATCGATAAAATGAACTTAACAGAAAAACTAAATCGTAGGTATGCTTGTAAAATGATGAACAGCACACCAATTGATGAACAAAAAGTAGAAAATATACTGGAAGCTATTCGCTTAGCTCCATCTTCCCTGGGTTTGCAACCTTTTAGTGTTTTTGTGATAAAAAGCCAACAAATGAAGGACGATATTTTCAGGATAGCAGCCTCAGGTCAACCTCAAATACCAACCTGCTCACATCTACTTGTATTTGCTGCTAATCTTAGTATTACTACTGAAATGCTCGATGTTTATTTTGAATTAATTAATAATACCCGCAATTTACCGAAGGAAAAAGTAGACTCATACAGGAATCTTATGAATGGTTTACTTACCCGCAGCAACAATGACAATTTCACATGGGCTGCCCATCAAGTTTATATTGCACTTGGATTTGGACTGGTCGCTGCTGCTATTGAAGGAGTTGACTCGGTGCCAATCGAAGGGTTTAATCCAAAAGAACTTAACAAATTACTTCAACTTGAAGAAAAAAATTTAGGTTCAGTATGCTTGATGGCATTAGGCAACAGAGACGAAGAAAAAGACTACAATGCTAAACTGCCTAAGGTACGCAAATCAAAAGAAAAACTCTTCATTGAAATATATTAACTTTCTTAAAGTTGTAAAATTCATAATCGTGGTTTATTTTATAAGTTTAATTTGTAAGTAAATGTGAATCAATGCAATAAATAATAATTCTTAGCATTGATATCCAATTTTTAATAAAAAGCAGAGTGTGTAATTCTGCTTTATTTTTTTATGATTTTTCAATCTTAACCAAAATGTGACAGGTTCTAATTTAATAGTCTTCAAATTTTAATTATCTTTGTAAAACATTTCTATTTTTAAATGACAGATAATTCGATTTTCAATAATAAAAAAGTAGTTTTTCATACATTAGGCTGTAAGTTGAATTTTGCCGAAACGTCGACAATAGGAAAACAAATGATGAATGAGGGTTTTATAAAGGCTCGAAAAGGTGAACTGGCAGATGTTTGTTTAATAAACACTTGTTCAGTAACCAATACCGCCGACAGGAAATGCCGTCAGGCAATAAACAATCTTCATAGACATCATCCTGATGCGATAATCATTGTTACGGGATGTTATGCTCAACTCAAACCAGAAGAAATTGCAGCTGTAGAAGGAGTTGATTTAGTAATCGGAGCTAACGAAAAATTTAATATCCTCAAATACCTTCATGATTTTAAAAGGGAAAATGGGAATAAAATTCATCATTCTGAAATCAAGAAAACCAAAGAATTTAAACCTTCATGTTCGATGGAGAATCGAACCCGATATTTTCTAAAAATACAGGATGGTTGCGATTATTTTTGCACTTATTGTACCATTCCATTAGCTCGGGGCCGAAGCCGCAATGGCAGTATTGAAGAAACCTTGAAAATGGCAGAACAAGCCATTAACCAAGGAGCAAAAGAGATTGTACTTACCGGAGTAAACATTGGAGACTTTGGAAAAAGTACAAACGAAAGTTTTTTTGAACTCATACAAGCGCTTGATGCACTTCATTATGATATTCGCTTCCGTATTTCGTCAATTGAGCCCAATTTACTAACAGATGAAATCATACGTTTTGTAGCGCAAAGCAAGCATTTTATGCCGCATTTTCATATTCCTTTGCAATCGGGAACTAATGAAGTGCTACAATTAATGAAAAGAAAATATAACCGTGAACTTTTTGCGCATAAAGTTGAAACAATAAAATCAGAGTTGCCAGATGCTTTTATTGGTGTTGATGTAATTGTTGGTGTACGCGGCGAGACACCCGAATTGTTTGAAGAGTCGTGTAAATTTATTGATTCTCTTGCAATATCGCAATTGCATGTTTTTACATATTCTGAAAGAGATGATACTAAAATGCTTGAAATTAATCATGTCACACCAATAGTAGAAAGAAAAAAACGCAGTGACTTACTGCATTTAATTTCAGATAAAAAAACAAAGGCTTTTTACGAAAGTCAAAAAGGTAAATCATTTCCTGTGTTATGGGAAAGCCGTCATAACAGCGAAAATATGCTGGGTTTCACAAGTAATTACATTCAGGTGGAACGTGAATATGATAATAAATTAGTCAACACCCTGGAAGTAGTTACCTTAGGTGAATGGAATGATGATAAATCTGCTTTGATAAAAAGGTGAGATGCTCAAGTCATTGATATTCAATTTGTAAATTGATAAAATTGTAAATAAAAAAGTGTTAGCAAAAAGAATCATACCCTGCCTTGATATAAAAGATGGGAAAACCGTAAAAGGAATCAATTTTTTAAATATTACTGACGTAGGCGATCCTGTTGAGTTAGGAGCGTTGTATGCCAAAATGGGTGCTGATGAATTGGTTTTTTTGGATATCACTGCTACAAACGAAAAACGAAAAACGCTTTCACAGCTTGTAACCCGGATTGCACATAAAATAAATATCCCTTTTACAGTTGGCGGTGGCATTTCAAGCGTCGAGGATGTGTCGGTATTACTCGATTGTGGAGCAGATAAAATCTCAGTTAATACCTCAGCAGTACTCAATCCTCAGCTAATTAGCAATTTGGCAAATCAGTTTGGAAGCCAATGTGTAGTTTTAGCGGTAGATACCAATTTTATAAATGGAGACTGGTATGTCTATTTAAATGGAGGACGCATTCCTACTGAAATTAAAACCATTGATTGGACAAAAAAAGCGGTAGAACTTGGAGCCGGAGAGATTTTACTGACATCGATGAACAATGATGGCACTAAAAATGGTTTTGCATTAGATATTACAAGTGCTGTTTCCGAAGCTGTTAATGTACCGGTAATTGCCAGCGGAGGTGCGGGTACAATGGAGCATTTTGTTGATGTTTTTAATAAAGGTAAAGCTGATGCCGCATTGGCAGCAAGTATTTTTCATTACAAAGAAATTGAAATTCAAGCATTAAAAACATATTTAAGAAATAATAATATTCCGATAAGAACTTAGTTCAATATAAAAATATAATTCATTATCAATGAAATCTCTTTTTTCAAAATCATTATTGTCAGTTTTTTTCTTCACATTTTTATTTTTTTCGTGTGACGAACCCACTGATGGCCCTTATAAAAAAATTATTTTTCAAAAGAAGGCTTCCATGCCCGGAGTTGGACGGTCGTCAGCTGTTGGCTTTGCAGTTAATGGAAAAGGTTATGTGGCACTAGGACGAAAGGATGGTGCTACTAGTGTATTGAAAGATTGCTGGGAATACAATCCATTAAATGACAAATGGACCCAAAAAGCAGATTTTCCGGGAATAGGACGAGTTAAAGCAACTGGCATAGCGCTTAATGGAAAAGCATTTGTAGGAATGGGATTTGACCCCAACAAAGGGATATTTATAGAAGAAGCTTATTTACATGATTGGTGGATGTACGATCCGCAAACAGATAAATGGACTCAAATAGCATCCTATCCGGGGTCAGGAAGAATTGCCAGCATGAGTTTTGTTGTAGATGGATTGATTTATGTAGGAGCCGGATATGATGGGTTGTATTTCACAAATGAAATGTACGCATATAATCCGATCAAAAATATTTGGAACAGAAAGGATCAGATTACTGGAAGTGCAAGATCAGGTTCTTTAGCGTGTTCAAATGGCGTTAGGGTGTTTTATGGAACCGGATTTGCTGGTTTTGATAAAAACGACTGGTATGAATACTTCTCGGAAACAGATACCTGGAAAAAGAGAAAAAGTTTGCCCGATAGTGGAAGAGAAAACGGAATTGCTTTATCAGTTGGTAGTCGGTTCTTTGTGTCAACAGGTCGAAATTTTGGAGGTGAATTAACTGGCGGGCATATCAAATCCGATATTCTTGAATATGTTCCTGAAAAAAATTCGTGGCACAAAAGAGGAAATATACCAAATGGTGAACGTGAAAATGCAATTTCTTTTGTTATTGATGATAAAGCATATATTGGTTTTGGTGAAAACGATACTACTGTTATTAACGATTTATGGTGTTTTGAACCCTAATATTTAAACTAATATTAAATGAAAAAAATACCATTTACTACTTGGGTGAAAATTACAATATTATTTTCGATAATATTTAATACTTTGTTTCTCAATGCTCAAAGTGACACCATTAAATATGATGTTACACTTTCTTCGGCAGTCTCAAATGGAACTTATGCGCCTTTTTGGCTGCAAAGTAACCGTTATGGTGTGGTATCCTCAACCCCACAAAGTGCTTATTTATCAACAAAAATTTGTAAAGACTACGGAAATAATCAAAGGAATTTTGATTACGGTTTTATTGCAAATTTATTGATGAAAACTGACAATCAAAAGAAAGAATTATATTTTCATGAATTGTATGCCAAAGGAAAGGCTTATATTTTTGACCTTTCAGTCGGATTTAAGGAGGAAATATTTGGAAATCAGGATTCTACATTGTCAACTGGTGGATTTTTGTATTCCAGTAACACTCAACCAATTCCTAAAATATTTGTAGGTATTGAACATTTTACGCCAGTGCCAAATACTAAGGATATTGAAATTAAAGGAGGAATCTCACACGGTTGGTTCAGAGATGATGTATATATAAAAAATATGTTATATCACCATAAGTATGTGAATTTAAGAGTAAAAGCTACAGATTATCGCCTTTGGTTCGAGTTTGGATTAGATCATTCAGCACAATGGGGTGGTATTTTGCCCGGAGATATAAAACAATCTACAACTTTTACTGATTTTATGACCATCTTCTTTGGTCGCGGTGGTGGTAAGGAGTCTGCTCAAAGTGAGCGGATAAATGCATTAGGAAATCACTTAGTGTCACAGAGTTTGAAAATTCAAGGATTTGTCGGGGATTATGAAATAAACGGGTATTGGCAAAATATATCTGAAGATGGACCTATTATACTTATTTGGAACTCAATGAATGTTCGTGATGGACTTTGGGGATTGTCTGTTAAAAACGATAAATTTCCTATTGTCAAAAAATTTCTTTACGAATACCTGAGCGCAACTGATCAATCAGGACCTTACCATGATAAAGATGGTATAATATACGGAGGTAGCGACAGCTATTTTACAAACGGAATTTATTTGTCGGGTTGGACGCATTTTGGAAGAACTATTGGTACACCATTAATAACATCACCACTCTATAACACTGACGGGTACATTGGTGTTAGAAACAATAGGGTTAGGGCACATCATTTCGGTATTGAAGGTAATGTGGAAAGCTATAATTACAGATTATTGAGTACTTTTAGCGAAAACTACGGTTTGTACAATGGAAGGTATAAACCCATGAAACCAAACACTTCATTATTGCTTGAAGTAAATAAAAAATTCACTAAGCTTTGGAATCTGGAAGGAAAACTATCTTTGGCTGCTGATTTTGGAACTTTATTCGGAAATTCAGTAGGTTCTATGTTTTCAATCAGAAAGACCGGAGACATTTTTAAATATTAATTGATAGCTTTAGGTTTAAGAGTTTGAATGTTTCATAGTTTAAGAGTCTCTTTTCAAAACTGATTTATTTTTTAATTTGGAATATTGGAAGCCCTGATTAAGAAGTAGTTATTACTGGGTTCAAGCAGTCGGTAGAAACTACAATTCCCCCAACTTGCCGGTTTATCTTCAATTTCCATATCCTCTCCAGTGTCGTTCGAAATGTGATTTTTTATCAGGTTGTGCCAGTTACTGATACGGGCAGTACTTTTTGAATATTCGAAATAATCATTTGAATTATTACACAATTCATTTATGTACGATATGTAAAGTACTTTATATTCAGGTATATTGATTATTTTTGTTACTAAAGGATTGGATTTACTTCCCCAGTTTAATAAATCCTGCCTCCCGGCATCGGTTATTATTAATGATGTTCCTAAGGTATTGTCATAATCAAAAGGTATGAAAAAAAACTTACCATCAGCGTTAAAATAAAAATAAAAATTATTTTTATTTTTCCAGTAATCATCCCACATTCCGCATAATACGCTCACTGCATAAGTTTTCAAAAATAAGGGTACATCCATTTTAAGACTTATCCACGATTTAAACTCATCGCCGGTTTTGCTGTTAAGATTTTTTATAAAATCAACCAATTGCGCTTTTGCAGTTTCAATATTTTCCGGCTTATTTTTCAAGTCATAAACAGGTATATATGTGTCGGTTAAACTTATCTTTTCAATACCCATTTGAGAAGTGTTTGTACTCCTGAAATCAGCACCCCAGTTGGCTTTCCAGAGAAAACCGGTCGTATCCCCAAACTGTGATATACGACTTTCGATAAAATCATTATCTACAGGTTCAAGTAATTCGTAAACTCCGTAATAAATGGTGTCTTTATCTTCCTTTATTTTTAATTTTAATCTGCAATAGCTCGATTTTGGTGCAGTCCAGACTCCATAACGTTTGAATAAATCATAGCAATATATTTCACGTACGTACATGGCATCGTCTTTGAACCATTTCAGATTTATTTTTTCGACACCCGAAATATCTTGGCCTTTATTATATTCATTGAATTTCACCGTAAAACTTGCGTGATGCCAATCAGGATTCTTGGCATTATGTAGTTCATTTTTAACACCTTCAGGTCTGCGCCGACTGGTATTACCTCTTACTCTAATGCCGCATTTGTTTAAGTTTTTGGAAATAGCTCTGTTTTTTATTTTGAAATAACATTGAATATATACTTCATTATTAGGGTTTTGATCGAAATTCGTTAGTAAATTATTCCATTGTACGGTTGGTAATTCAACAAAAATTTCGGGTAATGACTCTATATCATAGAAATTTATTTTATTTTTTGGGTCGTTAATGTCAGTCAAAACATTTTCGGGATCACAGGATTGAAATGAGATAATAAAAGTAAACAGAATAAATTGCAAAACAAAAGATTTCAACTTATGAATTAAATAAATTGAGATATTGTAAGAACTATTTGTAATATATTTTTTATTTGAATGAATCATTACATATGTGTATAAATGGAAATTTGCGAAAAGATGAAAACAAATAAAAAATTATGGTACAATCATTTGAATACCTTTGGGAATAATTTCAACACTAAGCGGTGAATCGCAATTCACAACTATTCCATCTGCTTCAAAAATTCCACTATGTTCACATTTCATTGTTAGATTTTTGGTCTGAAAAGATTCAATTACCGGATGTTGAAGTAATTTTCCGTTAAACAGTAATGTTAATGCGTAAAGTATATCTTTTAATGTAGGTTTTTTTGCAATCATAACATCAAGAAGCCCGTCATTTGGCAATGCATTCGGGTTTTGTTTCATTCCGCCTCCACTATAACATCCGTTGGCCACATTCATGGTAAACATAAGGTCATTTAAGTTTTTTTCGGCAGATGTAATCGTAACTTTATGCGTACGATAGGTGAAAACTGCTCCCAACAATGCAATTGTATATAGAAATGAATGACTTCCCACATACCTTTTCATTCGGTTGGTGTTGTGGCAAACTGCTGCATCTAGTCCAAATCCAACCGAATTGATAAAGTAATGAGTTAATTTTTCACCTTCAAGTTCGTAGTTAATTTTTCCAATATCAATAGCTTGAACTTTGTTTTTGAGGAAAACGTCAACAGAATGTTCGAAATTATTTGTTAAACCCCAAAAACGTCCCCAGTCGTTGCCGGTACCACGTGGAATTAAACCTATTTTTAAATTTGAAGTATCTGATATTTTTGCTGTAAAAATACCATTAATCACTTCACTTATTGTTCCATCGCCTCCAACCACCAAAAAATTTTTGTAGTTTAATTCTGCAAAATGCTTTGCAATTTTGATGGCATGACCTGAAAATTTGGTGACTTTATAATTAAAATCAATTTTGGCATGTTTAAGTGTCAGAAAAATATATTTTTTTTGTTTACGAAATTCTTTCTTTCCCGACTTGGGATTGATAATTACCGCCCAATGTTGTGTTGTGATTTCCATTATCATACTATGCAACAAGTACATGAATTAGATTTTTAATGAACAAAAAAAAACAGGTAAAAAGAATTTTTTATTCAAAATTGTGATTTGTTGATTTGAGCCTGGTTTGATAAATACAAATCGAGTAAAGTAATTGCAGCCATTGCTTCTACAATAGGCACTGCGCGGGGTAAAACACAAGGATCATGCCTGCCTTTAGCACTAAGCTCAACCTCGTTAGCATGAATATCAACAGTTTCCTGTCTTTTTGCGATTGTGGCTACAGGTTTAAATAACACACGGAAATAAATATCTTCACCATTACTAATTCCGCCTTGCATTCCACCTGAATTGTTGGTTTTTGTAATAATTTTATCGTTATCTTTTGCAAATGAATCATTCATTTCAGAGCCTTTTTGCTCAACTCCTTCAAATCCGCGACCATAATCGAAACCGTGTGTTGAATTGATACTCAACATTGCCTGCGCTAACCTTGCCTGTAATTTATCAAAAATGGGATCGCCTAAACCCACCGGAACACCTTTAATTATACATGTAATTATTCCACCGGTCGAATCTCCTTCTTTTTTGAGCTGTTCAATGTAAGAGATCATTTTTTCGGCTATTTCAGGTTGCGGACAACGAATTATATTTGTTTCGGTTAACGACAAATCTACTGTTTCGATGGTTTGTGTTATCGAAATTGGTCCAACCTGAGAAGTAAATGCATTTATCTCAATTCCAGCTTTGTGAAGTACAGTCTTTGCTATGGACCCGGCTACAACTCGCGAAGCTGTTTCTCGTGCCGAACTTCTTCCTCCTCCCCGGTAATCTCGTATTCCGTATTTCTGCTGATAAGTGTAATCGGCATGCGATGGACGATATACATCTTTTAAATGATCATAATCGGAACTATGTTGATTTTGATTCCGAATAATAAAAGCAATTGGTGTCCCTGTGGTTTTTCCTTCGAAAATACCAGATAGAAATTCTACTTTATCATCTTCTTTTCTCGGAGTCGAAATTGCTGACTGGCCTGGTTTGCGCCTGTCAAGTTCACTTTGTATATAATTTTCGTCCAATTCAATTTCAGGAGGACAGCCATCTACAATCCCACCTATGGCTTTTCCGTGCGATTCGCCAAAAGAAGTGAAAGTGAACAATTTACCAATTGTGTTCGACATGATATTTTAATTTTTGAATAATATATTTTTAAAAACAAGTTACAAAGTTATTCAAAAGTTTGATAAAAATAAATTTAGATGTAATCTTTTAAATAAAAACAATGGATATAAAGTGGTTTATTACCACTAAATATCCATTGCATATGAATTTAAACGACTTATTATTTGCAACCACAACCGCTTCCACAGCCACCCATATTATCTTCTTCTTCAGAGCCGCAGCTACCATCGCCACATCCGCCATCGCCACATCCACCACCTTCGCCACTACCGCAGCCACAACCACTACCGCAGCCTCCACCAGTTAACGCAGCAAGCTCTTTTTCTGTAGCTTCGCGAACTTCAAGAATGGTGCCTTTAAAGTGAAGATTTTCACCTGCCAAAGGATGATTCAGGTCAACTTTAACGTGAGTATCTGTAATTGTTACTATTTGTGCATTCATACGGTGACCTTCAGAATCCATTAACGGAACAACATTGCCTTCAAAAATCATTTCTTCGTCAAGTTTTCCATCTATTTCAAATATTGATCTTTCCAGATCAATTACATTTTCGTCTTCGTAGGGTCCGTAAGCTTCTTCGTTATCAATAATGAAATCGAATTTATCGCCGGTTGTCATTCCAAAAATATTTTCTTCAAATTTGGGTAACATCATTCCTACACCAAATATAAAACTCAAAGGTTGTTCTGGTGTGGCTTTTTCCATTAATTCTAATTCACCTTCTATTTCGCTGTCTACAAAAAGTTCGTACTCAGCTGATACTGATTTGTTTGCTGTAATTTTCATCTATTTATTTTGTTTTAATTAATTTTCAAGTACCTCTATAAAATGCTTTTTCACTTTAATTGTTCATTTATTACTGTTAATTATTTTCATTTAATACCAATTTATATTATTTCCGCCGTATTCGCTACGTTTATCATATTTCAAATCGGACAACATACTTGCATTAACACCAATGTGAAAACTATACGATTTATAAGTCCCAAAAGGAACTATACTTGCTGTCATATTCCAACAATGCAAGTTTCTGCTTACATTGAGTCCAAAATATGTAATTTGTTTATATTTAAAATCGTAAGTGGCATTACCAGTGATATTCCATTTTTGAGTAAGCTCTAAACTACCATTAAAGCTTAGATTATGGGTAAATCCCATATCATATTCCATTTTGTTTTTATTAAATTCTGTATTTCCATAACTTACAGAATAACTTGCACTTATGCTCCAGGGTAAATTTACTTTTTCATAACCATCATCACTAAGTGTAGATTTTTTTTCTTTTTCGTTCGTTGCCGGAATTGAACTTTCACCCAGAACATCATCTTCTGCTCCCATTTGTTTGGAGCCTGAAGTATTTACAGCGCTTATCGATCCTTTGTCCGTTTCAGCTTTTTTTCCTTGAAACAGCTTTTTAAATGTGTCGTTGTTAATTGTGTAACTATATGATGTGCTTGTGCCGGTAAATCGCGGAAACATGCCGTTATTCCATCGTAATTTATTTACCCTGACGGGTGCGCCACTTTTATTAAGTTCAAACAAATAGGGATCAAAACTTGTACTAAGACTCAAAGAATAACTTTTAGTAAGTTTTAATCGAAGGCTCATGGCAAAATTGGACCAGTTCATAGAATCAGCTGCCAAGTTGTAATTCCCACTTAACGATAGTGATTCAATTAAACTTATGATAGTAAACGGATTTGTTCCTGTGGTATCTTTATCGTTTCTGACTTTCATTTCAAGGTTGTTACCAAGTGAAAAGTTTAAATTTCCTTGTTTTCCGGTACTTGAACTTTCATACATGCTATGGGCATATTTTACATTAGTATCGTTGTAAATGTCAGGATTCGAGGCATCACGCACACTTCTCACATAAGTATCATACATTCCCCATTTGGCATCGCCAAAATCCGGAGTATAACCAAAACCAATACTCGGGGTCACTACGTGTCTGATTCGGTCAACTTTATCACCAAAAATTGAACGTATAGGTATGAAAAATCCATATAATTTTGTGGATGCAGAAACACCCATATTGAAATTATAAACCCTTGTAAATCCCTGAATTGTGTCAGTTACCTCTTTTTGAGCAGCTTTATCCCACGATTTATCTACCGATTGCAAATACCAGCTTTCGTTGTAATTGAATGAGGGCGAAATATTTATATATTTAAATAAGTTGAAAGTAGCAGAAACCGGAATACTGTGTCTCATATTATTTCTCCAGTCTTTTTGTAATGAAGATTTTAAAATGAGGTTTTCCTTCGTATCAATGCTATTGGTAAGTGAACCTGAATAAGACATTGATATTTTTTCGTACCAGCGTTCTTTACCTACTGCATTTTTTCTTTTCAATGGATAAAACCTACTGTAACCAATGTTAATATTCGGAAGATTCAAACTGATTGTTGAGTCCTTTGTTCGTTGAGTAATAGACATTCCGCCGGATAAACTAAGTGATGGAATGTTTGGGAATCGTTTTGTAAAGTTTACGCTAGAATATTTTGTGTTTTCAGAGTTAAGTTCAGGTCGTGCGTAGCTGTTTATATTGCTTTTGTTGTATCCACTTGTTGAAAAGTTCACGCTGGAAGAAAACGTAAAATTTGGATTCGCCTTTTGGTCCTGACTGTGTGACCACTGTACACTAAAATTCTTTCTTTTATCATAATCAGGTAAATCTTTCTCACCGGTTACGTCTTCGCGATATTCAACACTTAGTGAACCACGAAATTTATATCGTTTTACATAACTTGTCGAAGTTCTTAAAGCCCAGGTACCTTTTGTATAAATATCTCCTCTTACTTCGAGGTCTGCATAATCATTTAATGCAAAATACCAGCCGCCATTTGTCAACCCAAATCCACGGGTAAGTTCGTCGGTATAACTTGGCATCAATAAACCGGACGAATATTTACTTGTAAAAGGGAAAAATCCGAAAGGAACAGCTATGGGTAGAGGAACATCTGCGATAACCAAATAAGCAGGTCCGGTAACTATAAAGGCATCAGGTTTTACTTTCCCTTTTGTTATATTCAGATAAAAATGTGGATGATCATGATCTTCACAGGTTGTGTATTTGCCATCGGCAATACAAAACTCATTATCTGTTGTTTTTTTTGTTTTGTCGCTAATAATATAGCCTTCACCTTCTTTTGTTACAGCCTGACGGATGTATGCTCTTTTATTTTTTAGATTATAGGATAATTCTTTTGAGGTATATTCTTTTTCGCCCTCTTTAAATATTGGTTCGCCAATTTTAACACCTGTACTATCTACCGTTCCGCGTGCATAAACTATGCTACTGTCCATTTTAACACGAACAAAATCAGCTTTTAGATTAATTGTTTTATATTTAATGTCAGTATCGCCGAAAAGATAGCCTGTACCATTCGAGAAAAAAACGATAGAATCTTTAGCTGTATAATTTATTTCATCATCTATCAAACTGGGTTTTAATTTTGCTTTTGTGGCATTTTGTGATGTATCATTGATGTTTTTTTCAATAGAATCAGTAGAATTTATACCTTTAATATTTTCTTGATTAATATTATTCTTCTGTCCGATACAAAATACAGGAACAATCAACCATAATAAAATGATTAATTTTACGTATTTTATATTGAAAATTAGATATTTGCAGAAATGCATCCCCTGGTTGTGAAGTTTTTTAATTGAGAACGCAAATTTAGTGAAAAAAAGGGAGTAAGATTTTTCTATAACTTTTTTTTATGTTTAATTTGAAAATTTACTTCTTATATACTAATGTGAAGAAGGATAAAAAGATTACTTTTGTATGATTATTGTATTGTTAGAAAACAAAACAGATAGATGTTATGAAATTAAAATTCGGAATAATTAATATATGCATCATATTACTACTTGTTACTTTGTGTAATTCAAATATATTGCAGGCACAAGTTAAGACTTTTACAGTGGTTATTGATGCCGGTCATGGAGGACATGATACTGGTGCTGTGGGTGCAATTGCCCGCGAGAAAGATATAAATCTGGCAGTTACTTTGAAATTGGGAGCATTAATTGAGAAAAATTTCAAAGAGGTTAAAGTAATATATACCCGAAAAACAGATATTTTTCTTCCTTTACAACAACGGGCAGATATTGTAAATAGTAATCATGCTGACTTATTTATTTGTATACATACCAATGCTACAAAAGGAAGTGCCGCTTACGGAGCCGAAACCTATACTCTTGGTCTTGCAAAATCGAAATCGAACCTTGAAGTGGCAATGACAGAAAACTCTGTGATTTTGTTCGAAGATGATTATGAAACAAAATATAAAGGTTTCGACCCGAGTTCAGTTGATTCATATATCATGTTTGAATTTATGCAGGATAAATATATAGATAAAAGTATCGAAATTGCATCTGCAATACAAAATCAGTTTGTAAATTATGCACAAAGACATGACAGAGGAGTTCGTCAGGCCGGATTTTGGGTGTTGCATCGTTCTGCATGTCCAAGTGTACTTGTAGAACTTGGTTTTATTTCTAATCCTATTGAAGAAAGATATTTAGCCAGTGAATCCGGAAAAACTGAAATGTCTGTTGCCATTTACAATGCTTTTGTGAAGTATAAAAAAAATTACGACAAGAAATTGGGAATCGTTGTAGACAAAAATCAGAAATATGAAATAATTGAAAAAGGTACTGAAAACCTAAACGTAGAAAGTTCTATAGCTGAAAAAGTTGAAACAAAAAAGACCGATATAAACATAAATTCCAATGTGAATAAAACAGTAAATCAGATTCCGGATTCAGACAAAACAGTAAAACCTGCATCTACGAATAAAAAACCTGAACAACTGATTGGAAAAACTGTTATAAATACACCAATTAACAAAGATGTTCCGGTTTATAAAATTCAAATTCTAGCATCTGATAGTAAACTAAATTTTAATGCTGCTGATTTTAAAGGATTTAAAAATATTAGCATGTTTACTGAAAACGGGTTATATAAATATACGTTGGGCGAGGAAACGGATTATAATTTAATTGTCAAATTAAGAAAAGAAATTCTGAATAAATTTCCAAATGCTTTTATTATTGCATTTGTTGGAGATAAAAAATTGTCAGCTAAAGAAGCATTGTTTTATAAAAAATAATTTTTTTGAGTATTATCTAAGTAATCTCAACATCAATAATCAAAAATGAAAAGAAAGTTTTTTACCAGAGAAGTAAAAGTGGGTATGATGGCCGTATCGGCTATATTTATATTGTATTTTGGCCTAAATTTTTTAAAAGGAATTGATATTTTTTCACCTATCAGTTATTATTATGGCGTGTATAACAATATCGGAGGGTTGGTTCCCTCTTCACCAGTATTTGTAAAAGGATTTAAAGTTGGACAAGTTGAAAATATTACATATGATTTTAAACGTGAAGATTCCTTTGTTATCGAAATATCCGTTAGCAAGGATATTGAAATTCCCCTGGGAGCAAAAATTGAGTTATATGATGATGGTTTGATGGGAGGAAAAGCAGTTCAGTTAATTTATGCTCCTTATAACCTATCTCAAGAAATGTATAACCCCGGAGATACAATTGAATCGGTAGTAGGAGGTGGATTATTAGCCAAGCTATCAGGCGACTTAATGCCCAAAATTGAAAGTATTTCCACACAGGCTGATTCTTTATTAAGAGCAGTGAGATTTATGGTTGAGGGCAAAGAACTTAATAATAGCTTAAAGTCGATTGAACAAACTACTTCAGAACTGTCTATAACTTCAACACAATTGAAAAAAATTATGAATAATGATTTTCCACGTATATTGGGCGATGTTAATGTTTTAACCTCAGACTTCCGACAGATAACCGGTAATCTTAAAAAAATTGATTATGCTGCCACTTTTGCAAGCATTGATCATACCATCAAAAATCTGAATCTGATTACAGACAAAATTAATAGTACTGAAGGTACAATAGGTTTGTTACTTAATGATAAGAGTTTATACCTTAACCTTGCGAATACTGCTTCAAGTGCCGATAACTTAATCATTGATCTTAAAAAAAATCCAAATAGATATGTAAATTTTTCTCTTATTGGAAGAAAAACAAAGTAGCTATTATTTAGATTTTTTATAAATAACTGATAAGGATTAAAATTTATTTTAACTATATTTATTAGTTGCCGAAACTCTCATTCATAAAGGGTTTCGGCATTATTTTCTCTCTAATTAATAAAAATACTTGCAAATTGTCAACATCTTTAAAATCAAGTATATTACAAAGATGTTAAGATCAAGTTACTAAATATCAAATAGATATTATAACATTCTGATTTTTAATTGGATGAATAGTAAAAAAAAATCAAAAAAAAAATCATTTTTTTATTTCGAAAATGTTTTAGAAATTTGTACTATTCAAAATAGCCCAAAATAATTACATTAGATTTTTTCTTTTGATAATGATTTTTTTTATTGTGAAATAAACAAATACATAATTAACTGCTTCTTGAACATAAAATTATCTGAATAAACATGTCAAATCTTCCAGGACAATTATGGAGCCGCTGTCTTAGTGTCATAAAAGACAATATAAGCGATGCATCTTACAACACGTGGTTTTCACCTATTGTCGCTTTGCAGTACGAAAACAATATTTTTGTATTACAGGTACCAAGTCAGTTTTTCGTTGAATATATCGAAGAAAAATACATTGATTTGTTGAGGATGACACTTTATAGAGTCGTGGGAGTTGGTACCCGGCTTGAATATCGGGTTATGATTGATCAAAGTAGTGGAAAAGGCACTCAGATTCCTTCTGTAGGAGAATCGTCGAAACCCAAACCTCAAAACATTAATCAGCCTTATGTAAGTCCGTATCACAAACCACAGATTCCTGATATTGACCCACAACTTAATTACTCATACAATTTCAATAATTTAATTGAAGGAAAGAGTAATAAATTGGCCAGAACAGCTGGACTAAGTATTGCAAACGAACCCGGAAAAACTGTTTTCAATCCCCTGTTTGTTTACGGACAATCAGGAGTTGGAAAAACACACCTGGCAAATGCAGTTGGTATCATGGTTAAACAGCTACATCCTGAGAAAAGGGTTTTGTACGTAACTGCCAACACTTTTCAGATACAATACACAGACGCTATAAGAAATAATACTGCTAATGACTTTCTGAATTTTTACCAGACTATTGATGTGCTTATTGTTGATGATATTCAGGAATTTGCCGGTAAAACAGGTACTCAGAATACGTTTTTTCATATTTTTAATCATTTACATCAAACAGGAAAACAATTAATATTAACATCCGACAGATCTCCTGTTGTGATGGTAGGACTTGAACAAAGATTATTAACCCGTTTTAAATGGGGATTATCGGCCGAAATTGATAAACCTGATTTTGAATTACGTAAAGCAATACTTCAGAATAAAATATATCGCGATGGTCTCGAAATTCCGGAAGATGTTGTGAATTATATTGCTGAATATGTAATTGATAATGTGCGTGACCTTGAAGGGACGCTGGTATCACTATTGGCACATTCAACACTTGCTGATATGCCCATTGATATTGCTCTTGCCGAAAAGGTTGTTAGCCGTATAGTTACAGTAACACATAAAATAAATACCGTAGAGATAATCCGTGATGTAGTTTGTGAGTATTTTTCTCTATCAGTTGATGCTATTTCGACCAAAAGCCGCAAACGTGAAGTAGTACAGGCGCGTCAGATTGCAATGTATTTATCAAAACAACTCACTAAGAATTCTTTATCATCTATCGGTTTTACTATTGGTCAACGCGATCATGCAACGGTTTTACATGCATGTAAGATTGTAAACGATTTGATGGATATTGATAAAAACTTCAGATCAAGTGTAAAAGAAATAGAAGAAAAACTGAAACGCTAAAAAAATTAACATATCAATATAAGTGCTTATATATTATGATTTTAAAAGAGGCTGCTCGATAAAAGAGCAGTCTTTTTTTTGAAAATTATTATGAAAATTTCTGAGTAATAGGAAAAATAGTATTATTTTTACATCTGAAATAAAAACTGAAAATTATGGTCTATAAATTTACTATACTATCCGATGAGATAGATAATTTTGTAAGGGTAATTAATATTGATCCTGAAGCAACTTTTTTTGATTTACACGATACTATTCTTAATTCAGTAAATTTCGAGAAAAATCAGATGACAACATTCTTTATTTGCTCTGATGACTGGGAAAAAGAACAGGAAGTTACACTTGTTGAAATGGAATCGGATTCTGAATACGATAATTTGGTAATGGATGAAACAAAACTGGAAGAATTATTATCTGAAGAAAAACAGAAGTTGTTATATGTTTTCGATTTAATATCCGATAGAGCATTCTTTATTGAATTAAGTGAAATTATTCCCGGAAAAAAGGTGGATAAACCTACTTGTATTAGTTCAAAAGGAATTCCTCCACAACAAATTCTTGTGAATTTGGATGAAAATTTTGCTCCTAAAATAAATCTGGACGAAACTTTTTACGGTGATGAAGATTTTGAATTAGATGAACTCGACGAAGAAGGCTTTGGAGATTTAAATTTCGATGACAGCACTTTATTTACAGAGGATCCCAAATAGTAATATTAACTAATTTTACGTTGTAAACTATTATTCGGAAAGCAGAAAATAATTTCAATTTATTTTCTGCTTTCTTGTCTTTATTCATTAGTCAAATATAAATATGAAGAAAACCTTGTTGGTATTACTCGGACCCACAGGTGTCGGAAAAACTGAAATTAGTCTGCAAATGGCCGAACATTTCAAATGTCCTATCATTTCGTCGGATTCGCGCCAGTTTTTTCGTGAATTAAAAATTGGTACTGCTGCACCCAATAATACACAGTTAAGTCGCGTAAAACATTACTTTATTGGTTCTCATTCAATTTTCAATGAATACAATGCCGGTCAGTACGAATTGGATGTTATTTTATTACTTGAAGAATTATTTCAAAATCACGATGTAGTGATGTTGGTAGGTGGTTCGATGATGTATATAGATGCAGTTTGCAATGGTATCGACGATATACCAACAATAAATCCTGAAATAAGAGAATACTGGTTAAAACAATATGCAGACAATGGTTTGGAATACCTGCAAAATAAGCTTCTAACGGCTGATCCAATTCATTACGAACAGGTTGACAAGAAGAATGCAAAAAGAATTTTACATGCATTGGAAATATGTAGTATGACGGGAAAACCCTATTCGGATTTAAGGAAAGGAGAACGCAAAAAACGTAATTTTGAAATACTTAAAATTGGGTTAAACCGTAACCGTCAGGAATTATACGAACGAATAAATGCACGAGTTGATGAAATGATGAATGAAGGATTACTAAATGAAGCTAAACTATTCTACGAATTCAGACATTTGAATACTCTGAATACAGTAGGTTACAAAGAACTTTATGAGTATTTTGACGGAACCCATACCTTAGATTTTGCAGTTAATATGATCAAACAGGATTCACGTCGCTATGCCAAACGCCAAATGACCTGGTTTAATAGGGACAAGGAAATTCACTGGTTCGAACCTGAAAATCAAAATAGAATAATTTCATTTGTTGAAGAAAAACTCAAATAAGAATTTTATAAGAATTTAATATTATGACTTTATCTCAGAATATTTCATTATTGAACTTCAATACTTTTGGCATTGATGTTAAAGCAGAATATTTAATCGAATATGATTCAGTTCAGGATTTGCAATTAGCTTTAAAGTCAGCAATTGTGAAATTGAACCCCTATCTGCAAGTTGGAAGTGGAAGCAATTTGTTGTTTTTAAATGATTTTAAAGGTGTTATCCTTCATTCAAAAATTAATGCAATTGAAATAATTAATCAGGATGAGCAATTTGTTTTTATTGAAGCCGGTTCGGGTGTGTTTTGGGACGATTTTGTAGCATATTGTGTTGAAAATGGTTGGGGAGGAGTGGAGAACCTATCTCTTATACCCGGAGAAGTTGGAGCCGCTGCAGTCCAAAATATTGGTGCTTACGGAGTCGAAATTCAGGACGTAATTGAGAAAGTTTATACTGTAAATACAAATACCCAACAATTTCGTGTTTTTTCTAACGATGAATGTGGATACGATTACAGGAAAAGTGTTTTCAAAAATGAACTTAAAGGACATTATATTGTAACTTCAGTTCTGTTTCGGCTGCAGAAGAAACCCGTTTTTAATTTAAATTATCAGCATATTGAAAATGCCGTAAAATCAAAAGGTGAAATCAATCTCGAGAATGTTCGTCAGACAATTATTTCAATTCGAAACGAAAAACTTCCAGACCCGAAAGTAACCGGAAATGCAGGTAGTTTTTTTATGAATCCGGTTATCACAAAACCCCATTTTATCAATTTACAAACTCAATTTCCCGAAATTCCACATTATTTTGTTTCGGAAACCGAAGAAAAAGTTCCCGCTGCCTGGTTGATCGATCAGTGTGGATGGAAAGGCAAACAGATTGGAAATGCAGCTGTTCATGACCAACAAGCCCTGGTTCTTGTGAACAAAGGTGGCGCTACCGGAGCTGAAATTGCATATTTGGCTCACCAGATACAACTATCTGTCAATGAAAAATTTGGAATTAAACTGAACCCTGAAGTCAATTTTATTGAATAGAGCAAAGAATATTGATAAAAGGAATGAATCTTATTTAAATATCTTTCTCTGATTCAAAGCATTTTGATATTTCCGTGCATTAATTTGGTGTTCGGCATAATTTTCGGCAAAATTGTGTTCTCCATTCAGTGTTTCTTTGGCACACATAAAAATATAATCGTGATGAGTATAATTCAGTACTGCATCAATCCCATTAGCAGTGGCAACCCGAATAGGTCCCGGAGGTAATCCTGTATTTCGATAGGTGTTGAACGGCGAAATTTTAAGTACATGCTCAATCAGAATGCGTTTTAATCCAAAATCTCCAACTGCAAATTTAACAGTTGGGTCAGCTTGCAAAGGCATATCTTTTTTCAGGCGATTAATATAAAGACCAGCTACAATAGGACGCTCTGTTTTACTGTTTGTCTCCTCTTCTACAATCGAAGCTAAGGTAATGACTTCGGTTTGTGTCAATGGAATTGCTTCAGCTTCTTTTTTTCGCTTATCTGTCCAGAATTTATTATATTCCTTCATCATTCTGTTAAAAATCTCTGTCGCATCCATGTCCCAAAAAACTTCGTAAGTGTCAGGTATAAAGATTGATATAGAATTATTCGTATTCAGATTATGAACTGATAAAAAAGCCGTATCGTTTAGTAAATTAAGAATTTGAATAGAATCAGCCATTAACTGAGAAGATAATCTTTTTGCAAGTTGCTCTTTGGTTCGTATATTGTTAAATGTGAGCCGAACAGGAGTTTGATTGCCGCTTCTGAGTTTTCGGATCAGTTCAAAATTTGACATGCCGTTTTTCAGTTCGTAAAGACCCGGACGAATTTTATTTCCATAACGCAACAGCTTTGAGGCCTGACGAAAAGAAAATAACGTGAAAACATTTGCGTTTTCCTCCAATGAATCAATCACATTATTGTATGTGCTGTTATCAGGAATTCTTAAAAAAGCTTTATCTTCTGTTTTTTTCTTAATATTCGGTGCAAAAAAGATGAACACCATATAAAAAAAGAGAATAAGTCCAGAAACTCCAATCCATAAAAATGATTTTTTGAGTTTAATTGTAGCTTTGTTTTGCATTTTCTGGTCAGTTATTTATGTTAATTATTTGCAATTTCAGAATTTAATATGTTTGTTTTCAAATAGATATAAAAATATATTAAGATATTCTTCTATTTGATTTCATTTCAAATCAGGAGACAAAATTACAGAATTGTTTTGAAATAAATCAAACTTGTTTATTCTTTGAACGAAAAAAAAGTCAAAATCAGGAATTTCAGTAATCCATGTCATTTACCTGAAATAGAAGTTTGGGTGAGTGGCTGAAACCACCAGTTTGCTAAACTGACGTACGGGCAACCGTACCACGAGTTCGAATCTCGTAGCTTCCGCAAAAAGGTCTAGCCAAAAAGCGACACCAAAAAGAAAAACCCTACAAAACCAACGTTTTGTAGGGTTTTTTCTTGCCTTATGTACTTCATGCTATTTTATTTAATAAAAAAAAGAAAGTCAGATTTTGTTACCTCAATCTTTAATCTTGAATTAAACATATAAAAGTGTGTTAGATACCAAAAATGTTTTCGCCAATGATATTAAGACATGCAACTTATATGTAGTAAAAATACCATGAATGAAAAAGTTTAGTAAACACCACCAACTATTTTTTCCAATCCATTACATTTGCAGGCGCACGTTTAAAGAAAAGCTCGTTGGCCATAAATTCCATATAAGGTTTTGAATGCTTCCAAAAAGCGTAATATCCTTCGCATAAATAATTTAAGCCCGGTTCGCCTGTTTTTGTACTAATAATTCTGTTTTTCGGGCATTCACCATGACAAAGTTTCAAGAACTCACATTGTCTACACTGGGTTGGCAGCGTATCACGTTTATCGGCTCCAAATCGTAATTGCTTTTGCGAAAACACCATTTCAAAAATAGTATGTGTTTTTATATTCCCAATTTTATACTCCGGAAAAACATAATGGTCGCAGGCATAAACATCGCCGTTGAACTCCATTACCGTAGCATGACCGCAAGTTTCACCAAAAATACATACTCCGGGCATTTCGCCAATAGTTCCAGCAAGGGCAGCATCAAAAAGTTGTACATAGTATTTTCCTACATCTTTTTTTACCCATTCGTTAAATATTGTAATGTAAAATTCACCAAATTTCTTAGCACTTACTGTCCATGGTGCTAGTACAGCATCTTCACTGCCTATTCCATCGGGTGGTAATAAGCGTAATCCATCCGGACGACTTTGACTAATTTTTTCAACAATGGGTGAAAATTGCATATATGTACTGCCAATCTCTTTGAAAAAATTATAAATCTCGAGGGGATAGTCAACATTGTAATCATTGATAACGGACAATGTGTTAAATTCTACTCCGTGTTTTTGAAGCAATTCTATACCACGCATAACTTGTTTGAAAGTATCTTTACCACCTTTGTTTTTTCGGTAAATATCATGGCAATGTTCTGGCCCATCAATCGAAATACCAATCAGAAAATTATTATCCTTAAAGAATTTACACCACTCATCGTTTAATAAGGTTCCATTGGTTTGAAGGGAATTATCAATTTTACGACCACGTCCGTATTTTTTCTGATACATCAATGCTTTGCGATAGAAAGATATATCGCGCAACAAAGTTTCACCACCATGCCAGGTAAACAATACCTCGGGCACTGGTTGTGCCTGAATATAACTTTCGATATACTTTTCAAGAGTTTCATCACTCATTTGCAAATTTTTTCTGTTTTCGTATAGTTTTTCTTTCTCAAGATAATAGCAATACGAACAGTTCAAATTACAACTTGAGCCATTGGGTTTTGCCATTACATAAGTTGGCATCGAAAGGGGATTAAAAGCTATAGTTTTTTTCATTTATTTTTCATTTGATTTTAATAGAACAAAAATAATGTAGTTTATTCGGAAAAATGACTTTTTAATTGTTAATTATACCAATTTCTATCCCAGAATGTCTTTAAAGATACAAATAATACGGTTTTCGGCAAATGACCACTAAACATTGGCAATCTGAACATACTCCACAATTCTCCTGCAATTAGCTTAAAAAGTCGAAATCGAAACTTATCCGGAGTTTCTTTGTATTTATATACTAAAATTCCTCTTCATATTAAAAATTAATGCTACTTTTGAAAGTTTTTTCCTTGTCTTTATTTTTAACTCCCATTTTTTTCAATGAACCAAAATGTCTGTTCACTCTTTTAAAAATTATGTTTTATGAAACAAATTATTTTTCTGATTACACTATTAATTAGCTTAAGTGTATCATTAAGTCTTTATTCACAAACTGACTTTTCTGAAATTAACTGTTCTGTAAAAGGTATTCTGGTCGATTCTGTTTCAGGTGAAACAATTCCCTATGTAACAGTTTCGGTATCTGCGGCTAATAAGCCTATGATTTTTTTAAAACGAATGGCTGCTGATTTGAATGGAAATTTTGAGTTGGTTTTAAAAAAAACCGATATTTATTTGCTTACTTTTGAGTCGGTTGGAATGCGAAAACTGATAAAAAAAGTGGTTGTGTCCAATCAAAAGATTGAGAATCTTGGGAAAGTAAAAATGAGTGTTTCCGATGCCAAATTGTCGGAAGTAACTGTGTTGGCAAGTAAACCTTTGGTAAAAGTGGAGTTGGATAAAATATCGTACGATACCAAATCTGATCCCGAATCGCAAAGTTCCAATGTGTTGGATATGCTTCGCAAAGTGCCGTTAGTAACTGTTGATGGTGAAGATAATATTCAGTTAAAAGGGGCTTCTAATTTCAAAGTTTTTGTGAATGGTAAGCCATCTTCAATGACAGCGACTAATCCTTCGCAGGTTTTAAAAAGTATGCCTGCTTCAAGTATAAAAAGTATTGAAGTTATAACAGACCCGGGCGCGAAATACGAAGCTGAAGGGCTTGGTGGCATTATTAATATTGTTACTGAAAGAGCGGTGGCTGGTTATACCGGAACTGTACGTGCGGGAGCAGATACGAATGGGGGATATACCGGAGGTTTATATTTTTCGACCAAAAGAAAGAAGTTCGGTATAACATCAAATCTAAATTTTAATAAACATGTTCAACCTGGCAGATATTTTGAAGTAAACCGCGAAAATTTTACAGGTGCATCCCGATATATGAATCAAACCAGCGACCAGGATGTGGCTGTACACTACTTTTATGGTAATATTGAAGCCAGTTACGAAATTGATTCGCTTAATCTGTTGAGCTTAAATATGGGTGGACATAACGGAGGGCACGATGTAAAAGCTACTGCAGAAACCGGTTCATTCAATGAACAACGGGATACATTATTGGCTTATAATCAATATACCGAAGCTACAGGAACCTGGGGGGGTATTGAAACGACTCTTGATTATCAGCGGTCATTTAAAAAACCAGATCAACTTTTTACACTTTCGTATAAATTGAGTAACACGCCTAACAATACTGATAATTATTCTGAATTTACACCAATAAAAAATTATTTTGAATCGAAGCAAAGAATCAGGAGTAATGCCCAGGGAAACGAACATACTTTTCAGGTTGATTATGTTGAACCTTTTAAAAAAATTCATACTATGGAACTTGGTACAAAGTACATTTTGCGTTTGAATAATAGTGAGAACTCATATAGACAATACAATAACGAAACAGAAGTTTGGGAAGATATTGTAGGCCGGGCTTCAAAAGACATGAATCACACCCAATATATTTTTGGTGCTTATGGTAGTTATACATTGAAACTAAAGAAAATAAGTGTAAAAGGAGGTGTGCGATTAGAACATACCACTTCAGTTGTTGAGTTCATTGAATCGCCTGCTGAGAATTTTAATGTCAGATTTACGAATTTTGTGCCCTCGGCAGCACTCACTTATAAATTAGACGATAAGTCTAATTTACGTTTGACTTATAATCAACGTATCAGCCGACCGGGTATATCTTTTTTAAATCCCTTTATCGACGATTCGAATCCACAGTCAATAACGAAGGGAAATCCAAATCTGGATCCTGAAATCAATAATTCGTTTTCATTAAATTACGGACAATTCACGCCGAAAGTAAATTTCAATGCCAGTTTATATACGTCGTTTACAAATAATTCAATTCAGCGAATCAGTCAGCTACAACCCACTGGAGTAATTTTAACCACATTCGAAAATATAGGTTATAATAACAATACTGGTCTTTCGTTGTACACAAACGTGATGTTAAATAAATCTGTCCGCCTGAATGCAAATGGTTCAGCAACCTATCTGAATCTTGCCACCAATGATGGTAGTGGTATCGAAAATAGCGGAATCAGGTATACACTGTCGGGTGGTGCACAATTTATACTACCATGGGAACTGAAACTGAATCTCAACGGAGGATATTATTCGCCGGGAATTTCTTTACAGGGCACTAATCCGGCTTTTCATTACTCGTCTTTATCGCTTGCAAAAGATTTTCTGAAAAAGAAACTGAATATTTCTTTGCGGGTACAAGACCCTTTCGAGTCAACCAAAAAGCTTAATTTTGTTTCAGAATCAAATTTGTTCTATCAAAAGACCGATATGGTGATGCCGGGACGTTATTTTGGACTCAATGCAAGTTACACTTTTGGTGTAATGAAAGAGCAGGTTAAGAAAGCGAAACGCACCATATTAAACGATGATGTGAAAGCTGCCGATAACCCTAACACATCTACTCAACAATAATCTGACAGAAAATGAGTACCTTTGCAGTCTAAATATTGATTACCAATGAGATTTGATGAATTACCGCTCTGCGATTCCGTTCAGGATGGATTGGATGCAATGAACTTTAAAGAAACCACTCCTGTTCAGGAGCAAACAATACCTGTAATCTTACAGAAACGCGATGTAATTGCCTGTGCTCAAACCGGAACGGGTAAAACTGCCGCTTTTATTTTGCCATTACTTCATAATTTGCAGGCTGAACCCCATGCAGATAACAAGGTAAATGCAATAATAATGGCACCAACCCGTGAGTTGGCGCAGCAAATTGACCAACAAATGGAAGGATTCTCCTATTTTACTCCATTCTCGTCGGTAGCCGTGTATGGCGGAAACGATTCGCAGGCTTGGGATGTACAACGTCGCGGTTTGCAACAAGGCGCTGATGTTGTTATTGCCACTCCCGGTAGGTTGCTTTCACATATCAATTTATATGATATCGATTTCTCTCATGTAAAATATTTCATACTCGACGAAGCAGACCGCATGCTCGATATGGGTTTTTTCGACGATATAATGTTGGTGGTAAACCGATTACCCAAAGACCGCCAAACCATTATGTTTTCGGCTACAATGCCTCCGAAAATTCGCTTGCTTGCCAAAACCATAATGAACAATCCGTTTGAGGTGAAAATTGCTGTATCGAAACCTCCTGAGTCAATTATGCAAACGGCGTATATTTGTCACGAATTTCAGAAACCGAATATAGTGAGGTATTTGTTTGCTGATAAAGAACCAAATAAAGTACTTGTTTTTTCGGGTTCGAAATTAAAAGTAAAAGAAATTACCAAAACATTTCGGAGTATGGGCCTTTCGGTAGGCGAAATGCACTCCGACCTTGATCAATCGCAGCGCGAACATATCATGCACGAATTTAAAAATAGCCGGGTAAGCATTTTAGTGGCTACCGATATTGTTTCGCGCGGAATTGATATTGATGATATTTCGTTGGTTATTAATTATGATGTTCCGCACGATGCCGAGGATTATGTACATCGCATCGGTCGTACAGCACGAGCAAGTGCCGAAGGTATGTCAATCACTTTTGTTTCGGAGGAGGAGCAATACAAGTTTAAGCAGATTGAGAATTTTTTGGAAAAAGATATATATAAAATTCCAATGCCTGCCGAATTAGGTGAAGCTCCTTTATTCGAACCTGAAAAGCACAGGTTTGGTCACAAAAAATTTACTGCCGGTAAAGGTAAGTTTCACCGCACAAAACAAAGAAAATAATTTACGGGAACACTTATTTAAAAGTCAGACAAGCAATAATAAGCTATTCTGACTTTTTTTGAAAACTTACTGTAAATTACAAACGCTAATTCGCAGAAAAGCCAATGATAAAACAATTTCCATATCCTATTCTTAACCGGAAACAAATGATGGAACAAATCAACCTGTTTTCCGGACTGGGTATTCCTTTTTTATTCATTATTGACTACAAAGCAGAAAAAGGTTATGTAATCCGTTGTGATGAGTTAAACCAAAACTATATCCGTTTTAGTATAAATAAAAAAAATGAATCATCCGGAAAGAAGCAATTTATATGGAAAGCGAGTCCAATTAGTTGCGATGTTTATAAAATAAAATTTGATAAGATTGTAAAGGAAATAAAACGTGGGAATTCGTATTTAGTAAACCTGACTCAACCCGCCGAACTCAATACTAATCTTTCTTTATCTGATATTTACAATTTTGGAACTGCAAAATATAAATTATGGCTTAAAGACAAATTTACAGTTCTTTCGCCCGAGATATTTATTCAAATACGGAATGGAATAATTTCATCTTATCCCATGAAAGGAACAATTGATGCTACCATTCCCAATGCTAAAAACATAATCATAAATGACCCGAAAGAAAAAGCAGAGCATGCCACTATTGTGGATTTAATCAGAAATGATTTAAGCAGGGTAGCCGATGATGTAGAGGTTAAACAATACAGATATATTGATAAATTAGTGACCAACAAAGGCGAATTATTACAAGTGAGTTCTGAAATAAGTGGAAAATTACCCGAAAATTATCGCTCGATAACGGGCGATATTCTGTTTTCGTTGTTGCCCGCAGGCTCTATTTGTGGCGCTCCAAAGCAAAAAACGCTTGAAATAATTGAAAATGCCGAAGGTTACGAACGCGGATTTTATACAGGTATTTTTGGATGGTCGGACGGAGAAAATCTTGATTCGGCAGTAATGATAAGATTTATTGAACAGCAAGCTGAAAAGTTGATTTTTAAAAGTGGTGGTGGAATAACAAATATGAGTGATTTTGAAAGCGAATATGAAGAATTAATTCAGAAAATTTATGTACAGATTTCTTGAATCGATACAATTAAAAGATGGACAATTTATACGTCTCTCCTATCATCAGGCAAGGGTAGATTATGTGTTTAAAAACTATTTCCCGGATAGGTCTGCCATAAGTCTGGAAGAAATACTTTCGAAATCTTCTTTACCTTCCGAAGGATTATTTAAATGCAGAATTGTATTTGATAATGAAATTCAATCCATTGAATTTCAGCCTTACATAATGCGTAAAATCGAGACTTTAAGACTTGTTGAAACCGATAGGAAATCTACATATTTCAAATCTGAAAATCGCGATAAACTGAATGAAGCTTTTTTGAAAAGAGGAGATTGTGATGATGTGATATTGGTAAGAGATGGTTTCCTGACCGATGCTTCTTATCACAATATCGCTTTGTATGATAATGAAAATTGGATTACACCCCGAAAACCTTTGATTTTTGGTACCAACAGATCCAAATTATTAGAAAATAAAATTATTGCTGAAGGCGATATCAAAGTAGATGATTTGAAAAGTTATAGTAAAATCAGACTATTCAATGCCATGATTGAATTTGGTAATTTGGAAATTGGAGTTGAGAATATCACTTTTTGATCTTACTGATTTTTTTGCTTATTAACGACAAAGGTAATACGTATTTGCCAATTTACTTGAGCTTTTAGAAACTTCTAAACCCACTAATTTGATTATTGTGCTTAGAAGTGTTTTTCCAAATTGTACATTGGTTCTAAAAAAAGTTGTTCATTTTTCTTTATAATTTTCAAACAATTTTCAGCATTTAAAAATGAACATCAATTAGCTTATGAATATTTTCCACAGGTTCACTCTGCAAGTTTATTTTTTATCGAACATTACTTCAGTTATATTTAGATAAAATTCATTACGATAAAATCCAAAATCATCGTCACCTCCACAATCAAACTTTTCTATTTTGTTATAAGTCTCTAAAGGCAAATATAATGTATCCTTATTTATAACTTTGAAAATAATTATTTTTGAGAGTTCTTTTTCTACTTCAGGGTTATTTGTCTTATTATTATAATTTTCAAAACTAAAAATTTGATACCTAAACGAATCGTCTTTAAATATTTTCACAACTGTATCAATAGTACTTTTTGTTTTGCTAAAATCAATATATAAATTATCATTTGTCTTGTTCGAAAGGACTAATATATTCGCCCCTGGGTTACTACAGTAAGTAAATAGTAATCCAAATACCAATAAACAAAAATAACTTATGTATTTTTTATTGTTATTCATACCATAAATATTTAATTTTTACACAAAGTCAGAACTTGCAGTTTGAAACATGGCGTAATATTTCCCCTGCAATGCCATAAGTTCGGCATGTGAACCCGATTCAACCACTTCGCCTTTTTCGAAAAAGTAAATGATATCTGCCCATTGTACGGTGGTAAGCCGGTGACTGATAATTACAGATGTTTTTTTATGGGATAGATTTTTCAAGCTTTCGATAATTTGCTTTTCCGACACTGCATCGAGAGCACTCGACGGCTCGTCCATCAAAATCAGTGGGCTGTTGCGGTAGAAAGCACGTGCAATAGCTATTTTTTGCCATTGTCCAATACTCAGTTCTTCACTACCCACGAATAAATTGCCGAGCAAAGTGTTGTAACCATTGGGGAGTTTTTCAATAATATCATCAATTCCGGCTGCCTGTGCTGCTAATTTCGCTTTTCCCAAATCTGGATTATGTTCAATATTACCCAATCCAATATTACCAAGTGCAGTGATATTGTATAATGCAAAATCCTGAAAAACAGCTGTAATATTCTCGCAAATTGTTTTCCTACCTATTGAAGTTGCATCCGCCTCGTCAAAACGAATTTTCCCTGTTGTTGGTTGATAAAAGCCACAAAGTAGTTTTATCATCGTGGTTTTTCCAGAACCGTTGGCTCCTGCAAAAGCCACAGTTTTTCCGTATGGAATAGTGATATTCACCTGATTCAACGCATCTCTTTTGCTTGTTTCGTACCTGAAACTTACATTTTCGAAACGTATCTCATTTGTGAGTGTGAATTTTTGTTTGTCAGTTGGTTTTGATTTTGAAGGTAAATTCAGAAAGCCTGTGAAATCATTCAGAAAAGTATTGTCTTCCAGTATTTGGGTAAAAGAAGTAAACAATTCATTCAAAACACCATATCCCCGCTGAAAAGCAAAGAAAAATAAAACCACGGTTCCAATTGTAATAGCACCGGTATATTTAAGATACGAAACATAAGCTAATGAAATGAAAATCAAAACTACAGCAAATACCTGTGTGAAAATACCTGACCATAATTCCGCCTTTCGCATACTGATTTTCTCGTCAAAAAGGTTATTTTGCACCTTTGAAAACCTGTTGAGAAAAAACTTAGTAAATCCGAATAATCTCAATTCTTTTGCAAAAGGAAATCCTGTCAGAACCCTACTGTAATAATACATTTCGCGTTCGCGGGTACTTTGCAATTTTTTAAGCCGGTATCGGTTGCGTGAATATTTTAACCGGTACAAAACACCCGGAACTATAGCAATAAACAGTAAAACTATAAGATACCATTTGATAGTCAAAAAAATACTAATCATAAATAGTCCGGCAGCCACCGAGCGTAAACCGCTAAGCAATTCATTAATAATTTTTATGGGACGATATGAGGCCTCCTGAACAGCACGATGTATTTTATCCTGCTCTGCAGCATTTTCGTAATACGACAAATCGAGTATGGAGTGTTTTGCATGAAGTTTTTTGTAAATGTTGCGTGTAACCGATTGCGAAAGTTTCTCTGAAAAATAGCCTCGTATCTCGGTAAGTATGCCGTTGAATAGAAATACAAGCGCTGTAATAATGAGTAATCCGGTGAAATAATTTTGTTGAGCCTGGTTTTGCGCTGAAAAACCGCTGAGTTGGTCGATTAATAATTTGATACAAACAATAACTATAAATGGTAAAATTCCCTGTAGAATTGAAATAATGGCATTTGTGAAAATAATTTTACCTGATTTCTCGCTAACAATCTTCAGGTTTTGCATCATTATTTTCATTTCGTTTTTTGCTTTTTTGAAATAATTTTCAATCCGAAGCTGAGTGTTGTAATAGGGGATAAGAATTTTTGAAAAATGAGTAGAAATAAAATTCCGATACTTCATTTTTGAATCAATAATACTGATTGTTTTATTATTGCGTTGAAACGAAACTAATCTTCCAACAAACTTATCAGTAGTAAATGGTTTATCAGCGAAAGAGTTTTTATCTCCTTTTGCAGTAAAAATAGTGCTGCCGTTTTCTGATTCAATTTTAATAAGCCTGTGAGCTACCAGATTTTCACCCGATTTAAAAATCACAATATCACCTGTTTTTAAATCTTCAACTGCACACTTCTCCACTAATCCCACATCGCCTTCTTTGATTGTAGGATACATGCTGAAACCTTTCATTTTGAAACTTATCGAATTTTTATCCTCAAGTAAAGTTTCGGCAAGGTCTAATAGATGGATGTTCAGTTTTTTGTCTTTCATCAAATTCCATGCTGATAAATGCAATCGATAATACTTGCATCCGGTACAAAACCTAAATCGTAAACAGGTATTTCAACACACAGTTTACTGAAAAAATTCAGGTGGTTTTTAATCAGTTGTTTCTCAAAATTATTCTGTATACAAAAAGCCATAACGCGTGAAATAGCGATTGCTCCGGTCAGTTTTTTTATTTTATTTGCCGGAGAATGACTGATTAGATATATGGCATGTAATGGTGCTTTTTTGGGAATATCCTGATAAAACATGGGTGTGTTGTAAGCGAAATAACCTTCTACTGTTTTACGTATAATTACGC
>JFJP01024006.1_pt1 | contig 60466 bp, 49 predicted proteins | sample 431651 | NCBI WGS metagenome assembly JFJP01 (sample SAMN02602958, study PRJNA72255) | Microbial mat metagenome, whole genome shotgun sequencing project. | biome: fresh water; feature: sink hole; material: water; isolation source: purple microbial (photo- and chemosynthetic) mats found in... | reverse complement strand
TGAGTCCCTCTGATACCTAAACTTTAGGTGTCTTTGTTTGTGGATGGGAATTATAGGAGGATGTTACTTAGAGAGTTCTTAAAGTGTGAGGGATTAAGATATGTAACACGTTATAATTAAAAAGAGACCTCTTTCATAACACCCTTTGAAGCGAACAATTCTGTATCGCTAGCAAAGTCTTTGTCAGAAAGAAGATTTATACACTTGGAATTTAGTTACCCGTAATAAATGAGATTATTCCTATTTCTGCTATTTTCTTTTCGTATTTTGCGGTTCTAGAAATTGCATCTTGGAACCCTTCTGAAGAGCCCTCTTTCGTCTTATATTCTACATTAGATACTATATTTCCACTTTTATCTGTAGCTTTTATAACGGTATTTCTAAGAGCAATTGTAAGTTTTTTAAAGGTCTCATTTGTGGAGTTTACTTTTGCTTCTTTTGCGTTTGTCGATACATTGATAAGGACGTTGTAGTTTGAGTCGCTAAATTTTGCATTTTGTTCACTGAGTTGACTACGAATCAGAGCAGCTAAAGATTCTGAATTTTTATCTGCATTTATTTTAAAGATAAGTTCATTTTTAGCTTTTCTCATCTCTTTTGTGTAGTTTATATAACGTTGTGTATATTTGGAATCATCATAACTTACATTAAGTGCGTGTAATAAGGCAAAAAAAGTGTCTGTCTCTTTAAGATACTTTTCAATACTTGCAGTAAGCTTTAATTTCTCAAAAAAACCAGCTCTTTCGAAAATCTCCCATTCTGCTTGCAACTGAGAATCAACTTTTTCAAGCTTCCTCTCATATGTTGCACTTAAAATTGCTCTCTCTACTTCGACTAAAAGAATCCATTGCTTGCCATCATCAAAACTCTCTTCAACTTTTACATCTGTATATTCTATATCTTTACTTTTGCTCAACACCTCATTTTTTGTATTTGAGAGCACCTCTTCATTGTCACCTTGTCTACTTGCACTTACTGAGGAGCTGAAACTTGAGGCGACGTTTACTGAAATTTTTGCACTTATAGTTGCTAATGCATCACTTTTTGCATCTTTTTGAGTAACGCCATAACCAACTGCATAAAAATACTCAGCAGTATCCGATGGCGGATTATTAATCCATTCATGATTTGCGCTAGAATTTAAACTCGATGATGAAGCCAACACTCCACAAGCACTAAAAAAAGTCAGTGTTAAAAAAATAAAAAGTGTTTTCATATACATAAGCATCCTTTAAATGTTCTTGAATATTTTATTGGCCGTTTGCTGCTAAAGCTTTGGCTTCTTTATCTGCTGCTTCTTGGGCTGCTTTTTTAGCTTCTGAATCTTGTTGTACTTTAACATCATATGCACTTACAATTATCTTTGTCACATTTTCATATTTTTTTGCTAAAGATGACTGTTTGTCTGCATAATAAGTCCCGATGAAAATATTTGGCAAAAGATATACTGCATTTTTAACAAGTCCAGCAACTCTTGCATTATATTTATCTTGAAGATTTAACGGAATAGCCGCTTTAGCAACTGCTAAACTCTCAAGCTCTTTTGGAAAATTAAGCACACTGTTATTTGCTATAATATTTGTAAGTGCTAAACCAAAAGATGTATAAGCTTCTGTAGAAGAGACTTGGATTTCATTCGCTACCATATTGATATTTTTAGCTAATTTAACATAATTTTCATCATCAATATTAATCTCAGATTCAAGAGCTATGACCGCTTGGTCCAATAATTGGAAATAGATTGCTTCCTTTTCATCAGCAAAAGACTCTTTTTCTTTTATTTGCACCTCTATTGTTGCTAAATTTTCATTCATATCCACTTTTTTCTCTTCTGAGAGAGGAGTGTATTTTGGATTATTTTCTTTATCATTACTTTTAGCTTCATCTTCTTTTAACTCTGTCTCAAGCGCCCCTTTTTTTGCTTGTTCTAGTGCAACATTTGCAAAAGCTTCAAGCATCTCTTTGTTAGCCAAAGACAAATCTTTTTGCATATTTACAGGTGCTAAAGATATAACAGCATCTCCTATAGTAGGATAAACATCCCCCTTTGGAGAGTCTATTTTTTTCATTTTGCCATCTTTAAAATCTAAAAAATTATTAATTGAAGAGTCATAATTAAATACATTAGGCCAGTTTTTCTTATCTTCACCATAAAAAATAGTAAGTTTTTGGATTGCTCTATATGTAAGCGGAGAGACTGTTTGGTCTAGAGCTTGTGCTGCTATATTTCCAACATCACCAAGTTGACTCATGAGAGCACCTGAACCTAACATTTGTCTTTGAATTGGTTTTGTGTAATGCACTGTTGAAAAGTAAGGAGTATCCATTACTGCATTGTTTATAAATGTTTTGTCTGTCTCATTCACATCCCTTGTAACCATTTCAGGCCATTTTGCATCGGCAGAAATTGGCATCTTAAACGCCATTATATTGTTCTCTCTCACTATAGTCACACCAATAGCAACACGGTTGGCTTGGCCCTCAAGGGTTGGAACTTCCATCTGTGAAGCCAAAGTTTCTTGAAGTGCACTACATCCACTCATCATAAAAGCAGCAATTGCCATTAGGGCTACATTTAAAACTAATTTCTTACCTAATTTCATATTTTTCCTTTACATAAATATTTTTTTCTAAAGAAAAAAACTTTTTAATTTTCCTCTTTACACCCAATGAAAACTATACAAACCTACAATTACTCATACTCACTTGCAGAACTTCCTGTCATAGTATTTCTATCTTTTACCAGTGCTTGATTCGCGTTGTCTTGTTTTTTTGTCTTATTTAATAGATCATAAAAGTTATCAAATCTTGCCTTAGCACTCACCACAAGCTCGTCATTGATGCCACCTAAGCTCATGGCCTGCTCATAGTTGCTTTGTGCGGAATCCAAAAGCTTTAAATCTTCATTTACACTCGCTTCAGCCTCATATAAAACAGCCAAATCATAGTGATAATTTAGATTTTTTTCACCCTTATAATTTTCCATAAGTTTGATTGCCCCCTTGTAATTTTTACGCTGTGCATAAGCAGTAACAAGTTCTAAATCACTTGGCAAAGATTTAAACTCTCGGAGTTGACTTGTTTTAAGTGGAGAGATATCGGATATAAAATATTTCACAACTTTATCTACAGCTTGAGATGCCAATTCATTTTCACTTGGCAATTTACTCACATCTTCAGATTGACGATTCTTTCTGTCACTATATGTTTTTACCAAAAACTCATCACTTGCTCGAGAGATGATAAAAGTCACTTCTAGCGAGATACTGACATCTTTCCCTAAGTTTTTATACTCATAATTTGAAATTTTCATGCTCAAAGCAACATCACCATTTGAGCCCATTGGATCAATTGTCACAAAATTTGTTTGTGTAAGACTCGCTTTAACACTATCTATTAACAAAGATTCCAACTTTTTGTTCGTCTCTTTTGCACCTTTTACTTCTGGATTTAGCCATAAAGCCAAATACGCCCCCTGAGATATAAACTCATCTTTTGTCTCTATTTTACTTAGCTTTGCCGCTTCTTTAGGGGCTGTATAAGATGGGATTACAATTTTTGGTCCACCGCCACAACCTAAAAAAAACAAAACTACAACGGATATCGTCCATAACGAAACTACTTTTTGCATTTTCTCTTCCTTTTAAAAAAACAGATTATTTTAATTAAAAAATATTTAACAGTACATTAAGTTATTTCTAAACTTTCAATGATTTCTTAATATCACTCAAAGAAGTTACATTTTTAGACTCTATTTCATAAATCAACTTTTGATATTTTACAGAATCTTCAATAGCCAAAATCATGACAAGCTCTTCCAAAGACTTTGCCTCTTTTATCTTTTGCGAAAATTTCTCACCCTTAGTATGCGAAACCAATTTTCTCTTTATTTTTATTTTGCCTAGTAAAAAACCTGCGATAAATGTCAATATATAGTTTATATAGTTATAAAAAGGGTTAGCCTTCTCCTGCGACTTTTCTAGAAGTTCCTCTTTCGCAAAGCCTTTTTCAACATGAACCTCTATATGCTCATGAGTTAACTCTTTGAGTGCTTTTTCATGCGTATCAAAATAGCGCAAAGAGATTTTTTGAAGCTTAAAATCATGCGCACTTACAAATGCAAATTTTTGACTCCATGAACCACTTACACCATCTTGCGTTAATTCTGTTTTTTGAATAATTTTTTGAGAAAAAACCTTAACTCCATCTATGACAAACTCAAATGGTTTTAAAGCATCAAAATTTCCACTCCCCTTTATATATATTTCTATATGGTAAGGTTGGTATGCTTTTACATATGGTTTTTCTTTTTTAACTTCTAAAGTAAAAGCACCCACAAGTTCTATGGGAGTTTCTTTAATCTCAATATTGAGAGCTTTTAGCTTCACAACGGTATTTGTAAAGTTGGCTTCTTGCGCATTATCTCTGCCTAAAATAGTTGCTTTTATAGAGTCTTGATTTGTTTTTTTCATAATCGCCTCAAACTCAAAGGGTATAATTCCCTCCTCATGAGCAAAGGCAACAAATTCATAACTGCTCTGGCGCTTGTTATTTACAATCTTGTCGCTTTGTGTTAAAAGTTTTAAAGTGTACTCTTTAGTTTTTCTTGTGGGGTTAAAATCAATGGTATACAGCGCACTTGCATCGCTAAAACTACAGACATATTTTAGGTGTATCGCTTCGTTTTTGAAGGCACTCTTTTTACTAGATGTAACGCTCCACTCATATGTTGAAGCAAAACTTTGCACATGTAAAAGTGTTAAAAATATAAAAAGAAATCTACCAAGGTTTTTTTTCATTGACGAGCCTTTTATTGATAAGTTCATACTGTTTTGAGCTGAGCTTGGCTTTACCAGTATTAAGATTGAGCATGCTTTCACTTTGTGTTTTTTTTGCATGCTCATCGCCACCTGCGCCCGCATTTGCACTTACTTTCATGTTTGAACTTCCCCCCTCTTTTTCCTTCGCACTTGAACTCTCTTGTTTAGCGGTAGCCGACTTTTGCTTCGTTTTTTGCTGCCCTGTACTCATAGTCATTTGCTCTGGCACCTCTTTAATGTACGCCAAATTTTCATCCGCTTCAAGGGTGTACGCCAAAGTAAGTGATTTTAAATACGCCTCTCTTGCCTTTTTGAACTCTTTAAGTCTGACAAAAGTATTTGCCGTGTTGTAAAAAACGGCAGACTTAAATCCTGCATCGTCTGATTTTACTTTTAAAAAATAGGTAAGCGCTTTTTCATATTCGCCGCTTTTATAGTATCCGCATGCCGTGTTAAAATACGCCCTATCCTTTTGTATTTTGCCATAATGCTTTACTGCCTCTTCATAATTTTCTTTTTCATACGCTGTTTTTCCTCTTTTTTCATGGACAATATCAAGAACCGAGGCATTTACATGAAGTCCAAAAAGAAGCAAAAAGGCTATGACAAATCTTTTTAAAGTAGTAACACTCACCAAAAATGTGACAAGGGCTAAAAAAACAAAATAATAAAACAGTTCGATATTTCTAACAACCATTACCTGTGCCAAATAATCCTTATTTTTTTGTTCCCTTAAAGCATCTTGCAAGGAGGCAAAATCTTTCGTATAACTTCCGCCTGAGATTTGTGCTATTTCTTGAGTATTTTTATTTTCTCTGCTTACAACTATGTCACCTGAAGCGTCTTTTAAAAGCTCGCCATTTTCTAGTTTTATGGTACTTCCAAAATCGCTAGCGAGCATAAAAATATGGACTATCAACCCTTGATCTCTTGCAAATTTTGCCTCTTCTTCATACTCTTTTTCATCCCCTCCATCTGTCAAAATGACAAAACTCAATTTTTTAGCAACAGACATTTTTCGCCCTAGTTTTAAAGCTGAATAAATATCACTCCCTTTTGTCATGACAAGAGTTGTATCAAGCGAGTTAAAAAGGTGTAAAAGTAGCTCAGAGTCCTCAGTTAAGGGTGAGAGAACAATGGCATTGGTTGTAAAACCTAAAACGCCAAATCGGGTATTTGTCTGTGTTTTCACAAGGAGGCCTAAAATCTCTTTTGCTTTTTCAAGCCGCGAGGGGATGATATCGCTGGCTTGCATTGAGTAAGACAAATCTACCGCGACAATCACATCACTTAAAGCCTGTTTGCTCCAAAGAGGCTCTTGCACAATGACGGGTCTGCACAGAGCAATAACGATGAAGATAAAAGTAAACATGATTCCATAGGAAGCAAAATGCAAATCTCTTAAATCTTTTTTTATAAAACCTGCGAGCAAAAAGAGTAAGAGCCAAAAATATTCAGGATTTATGAAGCTCATTTTCTGGCTCCTCTAAAAAGTAACAATAAAAGAAATCCACATGCCAAGAGTAAAAACACCTGATAATGAAAATCTTTTTCTCTATACTCTTTACTTTTGATTTTTGAAGATTCCAGTTTGTCAATCTCTGCATATATCTCTTGTAATTCTTCGGCTGATTTAGCTTCAAAGAACACTCCATCGGTATTTTTAGCCATTTCTTTAAGTAAAGCTTCATCTGCCTCACCTTTGTTCCCAAGAGCGATAGTGTAGACTTTAATCTTATTTTCTTGTGCCAGTTTTACCGCATCTTTAGGCGAAATTGCACCGCTATTGTGTTCGCCATCGGTTAAAAGTATGATAATTTTTGTTTGCGCACTCGAATACTTAAATGCTCTTACGCCTATAGCAATAGCCTCACCGATGGCAGTATTTTGCCCAGCCATTCCCTGTGAGAGATACCCTAACATATCACTCACAATCTCTTTTTCGTAGGTCACAGGCGAAGCAATAAAAGCAAAATCTCCAAATATAACAACACCAATATTATCCATGACTCTTTTTTGAATAAATTCGCTTGCTACGATTTTTGCTATCTCAAAACGACTCAATCTCTCACCCAAAACATTTTGTACATCAAAACCTGATGCATTCATAGACCCACTTGCATCAATAGCAAGAACAATATCTTTGCCGTTTCTGTTAAAAGGATTCTGTTTGTCAATAGAAACTGGCGACATGAGTGCAATACAAAGTAATACAAATATAATAATTTTAAGGATCCATTGAAGTTTAAAAAAACTTTTTTTTGCAGACAAAAATTGTAAATGAACAAAGTATCTACTTTTAATCTGTTCTTTGCATCTGTAGAGACAAAAAAGTAAAGGAATAAGCAACAATACAAGATAGGGATATTCAAAAAGATAATAATTCATGACTTATATTTTAACCAAAAAAATAGCATGAATATATATTTGTCAAAGGTATTATAAAAATTATAAATTTATTCGATTTTTTCTTGACATACCAGAACTATTTGCCTATAATTCGCGTCCACAAATAGAGATATTTGTTTTGTCTTGTTAGCTCAGTTGGTAGAGCACGTCACTTTTAATGATGTGGCCGATGGTTCGAGTCCATCACAGGACACCATTTATTTTGTATGCAAAACGAGCAAAATCCGTTTTACTACGTTAACACTAAGTTTTACTCAGCGTAAGGCTCATCGAACTTGTTCGATTTTGAAAACGTGATACAAAAACTTTACAACAATACAGTTGGCCCCATCGTCTAGCGGTAAGGATCTACGGTTTTCATCCGTATTACAGGAGTTCAAATCTCCTTGGGGTCACCACTCTAAATATCATAACTATCTTGCTTTTAAATCTTAATTTTTACATGGTCATTTTTTTTATTTTTTAAACAACTATTCATTAAACTTTTAACCAGCCTAATTCGCTAAAACTCCCTTACTCTTTTTAAAAATACTCGTAATCTTGTGGTGTTTTTTATAATTTTTTACAATTGTTTTCAAGCTAAAAATAAGTTTTTTAAGTGTATCCTTGTATGAATTTTTCAAATAATAAGGTTTTTCTTGAAGTTACTTTTTCTTTACTTTTTCTTTGGAGTTCTTCTTATCGCACAAGAAGAAAATATTGATGATTTGCTCTCCCAATACCACCAAGCAAGTGAACTTTCATACCAAACTGCAGAAAATAAATCTGGACATGTCATTATCTTTAGCCGCTCTGACTTGGACACGATGCAAGCGTACACACTCAATGATGTACTTAAAACACTTAAAATGTTTACACTCAAAAACACCTCTTTTGGTTCGAGTACACTTATAAAAACTCCTTATTCACAAAATTCTACGTCTTCTATAAAAATCTACATCAACTCTCATGAAGTGACCTCTTTAACCTCAGGGACAGGAATTGCGCAGTTTGGGCAGATGGGGCTTAACCATATTGATCACATCGAAGTTTACCAAGCATCTGATGCTATCGCTTTTCATGGAGAACCTGAAAGTATGGTTATCAAACTCTACACGAAAGACCCTTCACGCGAAAATGCGACAGTTATTCAAAGTTCACTCGATTCTCAAGGTGGAGGAAGAGGACAAATCATCGAAGCACAAAGCTTTGGCGATCACTCTTATCTTGTCAATGTAGACATGAGCGCTCACAAGTATAACAAAGAGAAAAATCAAAACGAGAAAGAGCTCTCAAGAGATGGAATGCGAGGACAACTTTACTTTAACTTTGCCAAAAAAGATGACTATCTTCTTGAGGGTGGCTTTTCAAAAGAGAAGAGTGATATTTTTAATGGCTTTGCTCAAGATGTAGAAGGTGGAGACATCACCTCAAACTACAACTATATACAACTTACCAAATATCTCCCTTCTCAAACACAACTGATTATCTCTGGCCTTTATGAAAAGATCAATGTCGCAAGCAACGATGCTGTTAATATACCTCTTTTTGATGGCTCCCCAAGCACAAATCTTCATGTCAACACAGGCTCTTACGCTTATGATATTTTGCTCCAAAAACACCATAACTTTGCAAATCATCACTTTTTATTTGGGGCAGAAGCAAAGCTTAAAACATTTTTTATTGATACATTTAAAAGCGATGGTTTGGAAAAAGAGTACCCATTTGGTCCAAGAAATCTCGATATTTATATGCTTTTTATAGAAGACAGCTACGATATCAACGAAAATCATCAACTCATTTTTGGAGGAAAAGCACACTATTATGACAACCATCTTTATGATGCAAAAACAGAAAAAATTCTCCGTTTTGCGTATCTTGGCAAACTCTCAGAGGAGTTTTTATTCAAGAGTTTTATCCAAAAAGGGCATGTGTATCCAATTTTTTCACAAACTACTTTTTCTCCCTTATTTACCCCAAATCCCGATTTAAAGACGGTGGATACACGCATTATTAAAGCAGAGTTACAGTTCATAAAAGAGAATCTTACCCTTACATTTGGGACAGGAGTATCGAATTCAAAAAATAATATTGTTTTTAACAAAGCATCTCGAATGTATATTAATAACAATAAAAGCTCAGACTTTTCACAGCTCTTTCTCACTTCAGAGTACAAATTTAATGCACACAATAAACTTATCGCTGAATATTTTAAAGCTTATAAAGAGAATGCATCCTTTACGTCAGATGAAGGTGCACTTGTACAACTCTTTACAACATTTGGCAAGTTTGACCTCTATAACGAGCTTGTTTATCGCTCCTCTTATACAGGGCTTGATGGCATAAAAATAGACGCAGGATATGATTACACCGCAGGAGTAATCTACCACTATGACAAACAACTCAGTATCAAACTTAAAGGTGAAAATATCTTTGACAAAGCGATTGAAACAAGTATAGATGGGACAAAAATTCCCACACATGAGCAAAGAGCACTTCTAACTTTGGAGTATATTTTTTAGATGAAAAAGCTTTTTATCCTTCTCTTTTTAATACTTGCACTCTTTGCAAATCAAGAAAAAGACCCTATTCAAGCACAGATTTTAGAAAAGATTTTCCAAAATATAAAGTTTAGCAAAGAGATAATCCTTTGGTCTGACAACAAAACACTCCTCAAAGAGTTCGAAAAAAAAGGTCGCTTTAAAATAACTGATGATTTTCATGAGGCTACACTTCTTATTGTTGAACAGAAAAAAAATCTCCCAAAAGAATTCACTCAAAAAATAGTTTTCGTCCTTGACTATAACCTACTAAAGGATATTCCAGAGAGTTTTGGCTCTATGTTTTGGAAAAAAGGGAGACCAAATATTGTTTTAATCGAATCTCGCTTTAAAACACATGACATCAAAATTTCAGAAGAACTTAAAATGTATGTTGAGGAAACAATATGGTAAAGCGCAAAGAGCTTTTTATCTTTTTTCTTCTCTTTCTTCTTGGGTTGTTTTTTGTTTATGCCTACTTTGAAGTTATCAAAGCAAAAGAGGCGATTTTTGAGCGGATAGAACAAAATGAAATTGCACAGATTTCTGATGTTTTAGAAAATATGCAAGGTCCGATACTTGACCATACTGCTGAACATCACACGCAAGATTTAATGACTTTTTTTCAAAATGAAAAACACACGATTGCTTATGAAAAAATGCTCTCCATGATGCTCACATCCGATGTAAAATACTCTTATATTTTGTATAGAGATAAAACACAAAAATTTCGCTATTTACTTGACGCATCCAAAACCGATAAAGCTAGTTTCAATCAAAAATTTGACGTCAACGCACCAGAATACAATCTTCTCTATACAACAAAAAAACCTCAAATCATTAAGCAACAAGATGTTGAAAATCTCTACATAACTTATTTATACCCTATCATTATTGACGGCACGGTTGTCGCTTTTTTTAATATTGATTTTACAACAGATATCAAAACTATCATTATAGAAACTATCAAACCCATTGAGACGCTCCTTAGTCTCTTAGCACTCTTTGTTGTCATCTTTGTAGCTATGACATTGATACAACTTTTCCACTACTTTAGCACGAAAAAAAGAATATTTACGGACCCACTAACAAAAACATTTAACAGAAATTACCTCGAAGAAATTGGCGCTGTACTCAACCTTGGAAATTACTCTCTTGCGATGCTTGATTTGGATAAATTTAAAAATATTAACGATATTTATGGGCACAAAGGAGGAGATTATGTCCTCTCCCATGCAAGCAAAATCATCAAAAATTCTATCCGTGACAATGATATCTTAGTTCGCTATGGCGGAGAGGAATTTTTGCTGCTTATCAACAACCGAGGCAACACCAAAATAGATATATGTGAGAGAGTCAGAAGTAACATTGCCAAGGAGAAGTTTATTTATGATGACTATGAGATTAGCGTCACTATCTCTATTGGTCTACATATTAACCCCTCTCTAGAAAAAAACATGCAAGAGGCGATAAAAATTGCTGACGAGATGCTCTATCATGCGAAAAAAAATGGAAGAAACAGAATCTCAATCTACAACGAAGAGAACACTGACAAATAAGTGGTAAAAATAATGGGGTTTAAAAATTTTATCCCCAAAAGAAGGGGATAAAACCTATCTTAGGTTCTCAAATGGTGCAGTTACAACAGTTTTTCTTGTTACAGTATATGGAACCAAGGCTGCAGCGCGAGCTCTTTTGATAACGATTGCAATCATATCTTGGTGACGTTTGCAGTTACCTGTTAAACGGCGTGGCATAATTTTATATCTTTCAGAGAGGGAAAAGCGAAGGGCTCCTACATCTTTATAATCCATAAAATCAACTTTAGCTTCACAATATTTACAAAATCTTTTTTTGTACTTTCTTTTTTCTGACATGGGTTTCCCTTTATTTTCATTTTTCAGATAGTTATGTATAGCAAGTTTTTGTAAACAAGCCTAAAACCTCTTAAAAATGGTATATTTTGAAAGAATTGTAGCAAAAAAAATTTAAAATGTAAACTAAATTTGTAAAATAAACTTTTTTCAAACCAATCGATTGCTTCGTCATGTCTTTGCAACAACCGTCATGGCAAGCAAAGCAAAACAATCTAAAATATTGCAACAACCGTCATGGCAAGCAAAGCGAAACAATCTAAAATATTGCAACAACCGTCATTGCGAGCAAAGCGAAGCAATCTAAAAGAGACTTATAAAATCACCAAACTTTTATCTCTTCATAAACACTATCGCGCTCCACAGGGATAAATCCACTATTTTTTATAAGTGCTGTGAAGTCCAAAAGATTCACACCGTTTGCACTCGCAGCTCCAGCGGCTGAGTTTATGGACTCTTTTTCTATGGTTCCATCCAAGTCATTTGCGCCGAATTCTTGTGCAACTAACGCTAAGTTTACGGTCGAAGTCACCCAGTAGGCTTTGAGGTTTGGCACGTTGTCGAGGACGATGCGACTGACTGCCATTGTTTTTAAAATCTCGTTTGCGGTAATGGGTGCTTCGATTTTAAGATAGTTGTTTTCGGTTTGATAGACAAGAGGAATAAAGCAGTTAAAACCCCCTGTCAAGTCCTGTAAATCACGGATGCGCATCATGTGGTCGATGCGGTTTGCGCGGCTTTCGACATGCCCAAAAAGCATGGTGACATTGGATTTTTTACCGCGTTCGTGCCATTTTCTGTGAATCTCAAACCATTGGTCAGAGGTCACTTTGCCCTTACAAATATAGTCACGTACTTTCTCATCAAAAATCTCAGCGCCACCGCCTGGCATGGAGTCCACCCCATTTTCTATCATGAGCTCAAGGATTGCATCGTAACTCATCCCATGATGACGAGACAAAAAGTCAACTTCAGCTGCCGTAAGCGCTTTAATATGCAAGTGTGGATACTGCGTTTTTATTTTTTTGAAAATCCCCAAATACCAATCAAGTGTCACATTAGGGTTGTGTGCAGAGACGATATGGACCTCTTTTGCACCACGTGAGTCGATATCTTTTACGATTTCCATGATTTCTTCGTGGCTCATGGTGTACTGATTGGGATTTTTTCTCGTCGCAGAGTAAGCACAAAACTTACACACATCTGCACAGACATTTGTCGGATTGATATGGCGATTAATATTAAAGTATGTTTTTTTGCCATGACGCTCTTTGCGTTTAGCATCTGCTAATTCACCAAGCTCGAAAAAATCCATGTCGTAAAGACTCAATGCCTCATCAAAATTTATACGGTTTCCTGATAATATTTTTTCTTTTATATTCATTATTTCTCTTTTATTTATTGTTTTACCATTTTGTATTCAATTAGTTTTTATAGGTACGACTCGTGTAAAAATGTCATGACCAGAGATTTTTGAAGTCGTACTTCCTTGCAGAGTTTACTTAATTACTCAATGATTATATCAAATTTTGCTCTATTACAATATAATGACGAAAAATTAAAGATTGCCCCATGGATTTACTTTTACGAATTGAAGACATTATAGAAAAAAATGGCTCTGATTTTGAGCTCTCTAAACTTTTTAAAGCTTATATCCATGAGTATAAAACCTCTTTGCCTGAGCTTTTTAAAGAAAATCAAGGAAAAGATTTTCTGGTTAAACACACCAAAGAGCTCGACTCCATTATCTCTTTGATGTATAAAACAATTTTGCGGCGTGTTTTTGGAAACTACATCCCCATGCGAAGTTCTATTCCCATCGCTATTGTCGCACTTGGAAGTTATGGAAGGGAGCAGTTATGTGTCCATAGCGACATCGACTTACTAATCGTTTACAAAGATGTTGAGGGGTATAACTCCAAGCTTATTATAGAAAAACTTTTCTATTTAGCACTCGATGCAGGGCTCAAACTCGGACACAGAGTCCATGAAGTAAACGACCTTTTTAAGGCTGCACAGCAAGACATTACCATCAAAACATCACTTTTAGAGTCAAGGCTTGTTGTAGGCTCTCCATTTGCGTGGCATGCAACACAAAAAGAGCTCAACAGAATCCGTTTGTATGAACCAAAAAAATTTATCCTTGCCAAAATAGAAGAGGCGCAAACGCGAAGAAAAAGATACCCTATCTCTATGCAGCCAAATATTAAAGAGGGTGTCGGGGGACTTCGAGATGCACAGCTCATCACTTGGATTGCACATACCATCTATGGCATTCTAAATACGCGCGATTTAAGTGAAGTTCTTTTTTCACATGAAGAGTATAAAGAGTACAGAATAGCGCTAGAGCTTCTCTTTCGTGTACGGAGTGCTTTGCATCTTATAGCTGGCAAACAAGAGGATAAATTACAGCTTGAATACATCCCTTTTGTAAGTGATTTACTCGGCATTAAAGATGATGTGAAACTCTCTTCAAGAGTCTTTGAAGCACAATGGAGAATCAACAACTTTACCCAAATTTTTGTTAAAAAAATGGTACGAATCTACTTAGTCGATACAAAAAATATATCCCTCCTGAGAGAACACCGTATTGCGCAGGGAATTTACAACTATGACTCCAGACTTTATGCTTCTTATAAACTCAAAACAAAGCCCATTAACTATCTGCTTAAAATTCTCGTTGCATTGCCAGACAAAGATTACCATTATGACGCAGGTTTTCTCAATCAGTTTACTTATGTGCATATCCCAAAAGCCCTTGATAAAACAACCTATTTTTTACTTGGCGAACTTTTAAAGAAAGAGCATTTATACTCATTTTTAAAACTGTTTTATGAAGCAGGCATACTCCATAGACTCTTTACTTCTTTTAGAAAAGTAACCCATCTACCGCAGTTTGACGGCTATCACACCTATCCTGTAGACTTGCACTCCATAAAATGTATCGAAGCCTTGGAACATATTCAGGAGCCCTTTATACAAAATCTTTACAACGAACTTGATGCACAAGATAGATTGATTTTAAAGATTGTCATCCTTTTTCATGATGCAGGAAAAGGGAGAAAACAAGACCACAGTGAAGTTGGGGCAAGACTTATCGTCCCTTTTTTAAGAAATATAAAACTCAAAGAAGATGCGACAAACAGAGTAACAACACTCATCAGATACCATGTCCTCATGAGTGGTGTCGCCTTTAGAGAAAACATACACAATGAAAAAACACTTTTCAAATTTATGTCTAATGTAGGTGATTTAAGAAATTTGAAACTTTTATATATACACACATATGCAGATGTCAACGGTGTGGGTGAAAACACCTTCAATACGTTTAATTCAAGGCTACTGTATGAACTCTATCTAGGCTCACTTGAAGTGGCACAAAATAGTAACAGAATCACTGATGCAAAAAAAAGACAACTTATAGAGAAGAGAGTGCAAAACACTCCAGAATTTAAAACACTTCCAAAAACCCTGCAAAGCAAAATCTTACGAGTCGAGTCCAATCTCTTTTTCTTTAAACATACACCTCAGGATATTATCAACATCGCCAAACGTGCACAAGAGACACAAGAGTATAGTTTTAATATCGAATCCTTAGAACCTCTCACTATAGAAATATATAGAAATATCCCCTTAAACATAAGCTATCTTTTAGCATCTTTGGGTCACTTAGATGTAGGCTCTATGGAAATTTACACCCTTTTTGAACATGTAAAATATTTTAAAATCGAGTTTATAGAAAATATTGATACAGATGAAATAGCCGTTTTGGAACAAATCATAGAGAACTCTTTTGATATGTCCCGTCATGTGGAGATAAAACACATCAAACTCACCAATAAAGAGATAGAAATAGACTGCAATCACTCTATGACCCACGCCGAGCTAAAACTTAACACTACAAACCAGAAAAAACTCTTAGCCTACATCATGGACTGTTTTGAACAATTGAACATAAATATTGTTTCGGCTAAAATCTACAGCACAAAATACAGAGTCAGAGATACTTTTTTAATGGAAAAAAAAGATGGCGTGTGTGATGATGAGAGTAAAATCTACAGACTGTTAACAAACTAAAAAAAAGGCTTTATCATGTGTGGAATCGTTGGATATATCGGCAAACAAAATACGAAAGAAATTTTACTTGAAGGGCTCAAGGAGCTCGAATACAGAGGCTATGATTCCGCAGGAATAGCAGTTTTGCAAAATAACCATTTTTCAAATTTTAAAGCTGTAGGTAAATTGGTTAACCTTGAAGAAAAAACAAAAGATTTTATAACAAAAGATTTTGCCGTTGGCATCGGTCACACACGCTGGGCAACACATGGAAAACCAACTGAGCTAAACGCCCATCCACATTTAGGCGAAAAATCGTATGTAGTCCATAATGGCATCATAGAAAATTATGCCAAACTCAAAAAAGAGCTCATTGAAAGCGGCGTTCATTTTTTAAGTCAAACAGATACTGAGGTTATTGTCCACCAATTTGAAAAAAATCTTAAAGTATCTCACAATGCTTTTGAAGCTTTTTCCCAAACTCTCAAAGAACTTGAAGGTGCTTATGCGATTTTACTTGTGACAAAAGAGGAGCCACAAACTATTTACTTTGCAAAACATGGTTCCCCCATGATAGTGGGCATCAACGAAGAGGGGGAGAAATACTTTGCTTCTTCAGACGCTCCACTTATCGGGCATTGCACTGAGGTGAGCTACTTTGAAGATGGGGATTATGGCTATGTCACTGCTGATAAAGTGGCTCTATTTTCCAAAAAAGGGGAGCAAAGAGAGGCTGTTTTTTCAACCCTTTCAAAAAACAAACTTTTTGCTCAAAAGGATGGATTTCGCTTCTTTATGGAGAAAGAGATTTATGAGCAAAGCACTGTGATAGTTGACACCATGATGGGAAGACTTGGTGATGAGGAGATTGTTTTTGATGAGATTGAGAGCTCTCTTTTTGATGGGATAGACGAGATAAAACTCTGCGCATGCGGCACCTCTTACCATGCGGCGTTAACCGCATCTTATCTGTTTGAACGCTATGCAAAAATAAAAACCTCAGTCGAGATAGCAAGTGAATTTCGCTACAGAGAACCTGTCATGACACAAAATACCCTTTTTGTTGTCATCTCTCAAAGTGGGGAGACTGCGGATACCCTTGAGACGCTTAAAATGGCAAAAAATGCTGGACTTAAAACCTTAGTTATTTGCAATGTAGACAACTCTTCGATGGTTCGCCTTGCAGATGCGAGCATCCTTACAAGAGCTGGTATGGAAAAAGGGGTCGCTTCCACAAAAGCTTTTGCCACACAAGTAAGCGTTTTTTGGATGTTAAGTCTTTATGTTGCTAAACTTAAAAATGTACTCAATAGAAAAGAGCTCGTGCGACAAATCGCCCTCTTAAGAGAGGTGCCTACTTCTTTAATCGTCGCAGATTCTATGCATGAGCGGATTAAACGTCTCTCAAAAAGATATCTTCATGGGCACGGATTTTTCTTTATAGGTCGTGATGTATTTTTTCCACTTGCCCTTGAGGGTGCACTCAAACTCAAAGAGATATCCTACCTTCATGCAGAAGGATATCCAAGCGGCGAGATGAAACACGGCCCTATTGCTCTTGCGGACCCTGAGCTTTTCACGATCGCCCTCCTTCCACAGCATATGCTTTATGAAAAAGCAAAAAGTAATGTCGAGGAACTCAGCGCTAGAGACTCCACGATTTGCGCTATTAGCCCTATAGAGTTTGATAAAGCGGATGATTTTATACAAATCTCCTCTTGCGCAGACTATATGTTGGAGTTTTTTGAGATGATGGTTGTGGTACAACTTCTAGCACTTGAGATTTCCATAAGACTCGGCAACGATGTTGATATGCCAAGGAACTTAGCAAAGAGTGTTACCGTAGAATAAACACATTCTACAACTATGTTTTATCACTTTTACATAATTTCACTAAAAATTTAAATTTATTTTGCTATTATGTATTAGAAATTATACTTAAAGTGAAATTATGCAAACTAAATCGAAACTTCTTCTCATAGTAGCTTTTATGCTCCTTGGATTAACCACAGCGACCATCATAAATGTTTCATTAAACTTTAGAGATTACAGCATAAACAGCGCCGTTGAAAAATCAAAACTTGCCGCCAACATCGTAAAAGACGGACTCACCGCTCACATGGTCAATGGCACCATGGACAAGAGAGAGTATTTTTTAAATGAAATAGCCCATAAAGACGAGATTAAAGCATTGTGGGTTATACGTTCACAAAGCGTTATCAACCAGTATGGAGAGGGACTTCACAACGAAACCGTTCGAGATGCCATAGATGAAGAGGTACTCAAAACTGGAAAAACCATTCAAAAGATTACAGAAAAAACAGATAGAATCATCCTGAGAATGACGATTCCTTACACTGCAAATTCAAATACGGGTTCTGTTAACTGCTTAAGCTGTCATAACGTCCAAAAAGATGACACGCTTGGTGCCATCAGTATGGAATTTGACATAAGCAATATGAGAAATAGTGGAATGTATACTATTATTAAAATACTAGGGATAAATCTCCTTTTCATATTTATCACACTCATTTTAATCAACTACTATGTAACTCCGTACTTGAAACTTTTTTCAAACCTTCAAGAGGGGATAAAAAAAGCCCATAGCGGAAACTTTACCCATTATTTTGAAACAACCGTTTCTGGAGATGCAAAAAATATTGTCTCTCACATGAATACTCTTTTTAGAAAAATGCAAGAAACCTTTGGAGATATAAAACACAACCTCTCAACATTCATCCCTCAAGGGTGTATATCTTCAGCTGATCCACTTTATGAAGCAAAAGTTATTATTGGTGAGTTGTCTGATATTTATAAATTTAAAAAAACGATAGAGCTTGACTCCTCTAAGACGATGGTTTATTCAAGAATCACAGATATTTTAAAGACAAAATATGGCATCGAAAATTTTACACTCTATGAAATAGATACTTTGGAAAAAACCAGAAAACTCATCTCAACCTCTTCAGAGGAGGCTAGTATTTGTTTCAAAGAAGTCGATACCAATGCAACTTTATGCAGAGCACATAGAACAAAAACAGAGGTTATCTCAAGCGAATTTGTCAATCTGTGTCAGACATGTAATGCTAGAGAAGCAGAATATCTCTGCATCCCTTTTGTTATAAATAGCAGCTCTTCTCTTGTAATATCTATTTATGATTTAAATGACAACCAATTGAGTGAAATCAATTTTTTTATGGCAAGCATCAAAAATTATCTTGAAGCCGCCAAGCCTGTCATAGAGAGTAGAATCTTGCTTAACAAACTCCGTGATACCTCACTAAGAGATGCCATGACAGGACTTTACAATCGAAGATTTTTAGAAGAGTTTATTGACACCATGATGAATCAAGCAAAAAGAAAAGATGAAGCATACTCCATTCTTATGCTAGATGTCGACTTCTTTAAGATGGTCAATGACTCTTATGGACATGATGTAGGGGATCTTGTTATCGTAGAAATAGGTAAAGTGCTCAAAGAAAATGTCCGTATTTCAGACCTTGCCATCCGTTATGGAGGGGAAGAGTTTGTGATTTTACTGCACAATGCCAGCGATGAAGGGACTCAAGAAGTTGCTAAAAAAATACACTCAGCATTTGCAAATCTCATCTTTGAAGTCGCAGACAAAGAAACCATACAAAAAACCATCAGCATCGGTATATCAAAATATCCAAAAGATGGCGACACCATCTGGAAATGCATTAAGTTTGCAGATACAGCACTTTATAGAGCTAAAACAACAGGCCGAAATAAAATAGTAACTTATACAGCAGAGATGTCCCAAAGAGAAGACGTAAGATAACAACGCAATAGCACATCAAACGTGCATTCCCACGTACAGCGTGGGAACAAAAAAACACCCTTCATTGTGAGCAAAACAAAGCACCACACCAAACAAAGTTACCAAAAAGTTAAAAGAGTGATGCAATTGCAAGAAGCATAGAGAAGAAGCGTACTAATGTACGTGACGAGCGTAGCGACACAGCAAGTGCGTCGCTATTTTAACTTTTTAGTGGCAGCCGCAACCGCCTGTGCCACAACTCTCTTTTTCTTTTGGAGCTTGCTTAGGCGCAGCTGTTGAACATGCACTCACACCTGGAGGTGTTGTCGGCTGAACAGCTGCGTTATCAACACCACCGTTTGCATTTATCTCTTCTATATCTGCCCAAATAGAAGCAGCAGCTGCCATGTAACGCTTGGCACTCTCAGAACTTGGGTTTATAAATGTGATAGGTTTGCCCTCATCTCCACCTATACGAATGCTTGGCTCAATTGGAATTTCTGCTATGATTTTCGTCTTAAACTCATCTGCCATCGGCTGGGATGTCCCTTTGCCAAAAATATCATACTCAACACCCGTATCAGGTGCGATAAAACCGCTCATGTTTTCTATAATCCCCGCTATTGGAATGTTTAATTTTTTAAACATATCAAGTGAGCGGCGAGAGTCGTCAAGTGAGACTCCTTGTGGTGTTGTAACCGTTAAACCAACTGTTACAGGAACGCTTTGCGCCAAAGTAAGTTGAGCGTCACCTGTTCCTGGAGGCATATCGATAACAAGTACATCAAGTTCCGACCATAAGATATCACGCAAAAACTGCTCAATAGCTTTCATAATCATCGCCCCACGCCAGATTAAAGACTGACCTGGTTCCATGAGTGAGCCCATAGACATAACTTCGATGCCATAGGCTTTTATAGGGAGAACTTTATTACCGTTTACTTCAGGTTTTAAGTCATCAATACCCATCATACGAGGGATATTTGGACCATAAATATCGGCATCCAAAAGACCGACTTTTTTCCCTTGTGCAGCAAGAGCAATCGCGATATTTACAGAAGTAGTCGATTTGCCAACTCCACCTTTTCCAGAACTTACCATAAGGAAATTTTTGATTTGAGGCGCTATGTTTTTCCCATGAGAAGAGCTCTCTCTTGGCATTTTTGGAGCTTTTATATTGCACGTTACATTTATTGCGCCAATTGCTTTTAACTCTTGATTGGCATCATCGCTGATTTGCTTTGCAACTTCTGGAGCACTTGAAGTGATATCAACACTAAAAGTAACATCATTTGCATCTATTATTATATTATTTACAAATCCAAACGTGACAATATCCTTTGTGAAACCTGGATAAAGAACTTTTGAGAGTGCTGATTTTACATTTTCTTCTGTCATTATTATTTTCCTTTACATAATTTTATAAGTCTACTAGAAGCACTAAAACTTGACTTTGAAGTCAAAAATATTTTAACGCCAACACTCTACCATATTTAAATAAGACAAAAATTGTCCTATTTAAAAATAGTTTCTATTTAAGTTGTTTTTTAAATTTTTGCCTTCATCTCTTCTTCTTGGGCTATTCTTGCATCCTCAGCGATTTGTGCAATCATTTGAGGATTATCCATGATGCTTTGTGTTATCTTGTAAGAACAAAATTTTGGTCCGCACATAGAACAAAACTCTGCTTCTTTAAAAACATCCTGAGGAAGTGTCTCATCATGATACTCTCTTGCTCTCTCAGAGTCGAGGGCGAGCTCAAACTGTCTCTCCCAATCAAAACCATAGCGAGCATCACTCATCTCATCATCAATATCTCTTGCACCCTTGCGTCCACGAGCAATATCAGCAGCATGTGCAGCGATTTTATACGCGATGATGCCTGCACGAACATCTTCAGCATTAGGAAGACCTAAATGCTCTTTGGGTGTTACATAGCACAACATGCTCGCTCCATGCCATCCACCCACAGCTGCACCGATTGCTGAGGATATATGGTCATACCCTGCGGCAATATCAGTTACAAGAGGACCTAAAATATAAAAAGGTGCCTCATGACATAACTCACGCTGAATCTTCATGTTGCGCTCAATCTGGTTAAGTGGCACATGCCCTGGACCTTCTATCATGACCTGAACATTTTTTTCCCAAGCGCGCAAAGTAAGCTCACCTAAAATCTTAAGCTCACCAAGCTGCGCATCATCAGAAGCGTCTGCCAAACAACCTGGACGCAAGGAATCACCAAGAGAGAGGGAGACATCATACTTCGCGCAGATATCTAAAATCTCATCAAAAGCGGTATAAAAAGGATTTTCTCTATGATAGTGCATCATCCAAGCTGCCATAAGCGAGCCGCCACGAGAGACGATTCCCATTTTGCGCTTTGCAACTTTAGGCATAGTTGAGAGCAAGAAACCTGCGTGAATGGTAAAATAACTCACACCTTGGCGTGCTTGACGCTCTAAAACATCAAGCATCACCTCTATGCTTAAATCTTCTATTTTATTGCCAACATCATGCAAGATTTGGTAAATTGGTACTGTTCCAATAGGAATTTTAGAAGAAGCAATAACTGCTTTACGAATCTCATCCAAATCGCCGCCTGTGGATAAATCCATAGCAGTGTCGGCTTTATAGTGTTGGGAGACTTGCATTTTTTCAACTTCGCCAGCAACATCCGAAGCGATTGCAGAAGAGCCTATATTGGCATTAATTTTACATTTGCTCGCTATTCCTATCGCCATCGGCTCAAGAGAAGTGTGATTGATATTTGCGGGAATAATCAACCTTCCTCTTGCAATTTCACTCCGAATTAGCTCAGCAGGGAGGTCTTCAATTTTTGCAACGTACTCCATCTCCTCTGTGATAATGCCCGCTTTTGCGTAGTACATTTGTGTACGAACGGCATCATTTTTTCTTTTTTCAACCCACAAAGATCTCATAATTTCTCCTAAATTTTATACAAATATATGCATTTGATAGAAATATAATCAAATAAAGTTAATCTAATATAAAGTGAGTTGTTAGCATTTAGATTTTATGTAAATAGAGACAAAATGTATCATTTTTTATCTATTCACAAGAGAAAAAAAAGCTTCGCATGTGTATAATTTCGTAACACTTAAAAAGAGGGGTATTTTTGTCCGACTTGACACTTATTCTACTGGCTGCTGGCGATTCTAGCAGATTTAAGATGGAAGTTAAAAAACAATGGCTACGCATTGACCATAAACCTTTGTGGCAGTTTGTAGCAGATAGATTTTACAAAACTGGTTTTTTTGAGCAAATCATCATTGCCTCTTCAGGTGATGACTTAGCATCTATGAAAAACTACGCTGAATACACCTTTATAGAAGGTGGCAACTCTAGACAAGCATCCCTTAAAAACGCACTTGCACTCACGCAAAGTGAGTTCGTGCTTGTAAGTGATATTGCAAGGTCTTGTATCGGGGAAGAGTTTTTAAAAGCCATCCTTGCTAAAAAAGGTCAAGCAGACTCTATCGTTCCCTACCTAAAAGTAACAGATACTATCGTTTATGAAAACACTACTATCGATAGAGAAAAAGTCAAAAAAATTCAAACTCCCCAACTCTCCAAAACATCTATTTTAAAAAAAGCGCTCCTTGTAGATGAGGAGTTTACGGACGAGAGCAGTGCCATCGTTGCTTGTGGAGGTTCAAGAGAGTTTATTTTAGGAGAAGAAAATGCCCATAAAATCACTTTTATCCATGACCTCAAAAAACTCTCTTGCCTACTTAAACCTTCAAGTGATACATTAAGTGGCACAGGGTTTGATACCCATGCATTTGAAAACGAGAAGAAGATGTTTCTTTGTGGTGTGCACATCGAAAGTGATTTTGGATTTAAAGCGCACAGTGATGGAGATGTTGCCATTCACGCACTCATCGATGCGCTTCTTGGTGCGGCAGGAATGGGCGATATTGGCATGCTTTTTCCAGATAATGATCCTCTCTACAAAGGGATAGATTCTAAAGAGCTCCTCAAAAAGGTTGTTACAAAGATACGCAATTTTGGCTTTGTCATCGTTAATGTCGATGTAACAATCATGGCAGAAACCCCACGCATCGCATCATACAAAGAGCGCATGAGAAAAACTCTCGCACAGATACTTGAAATCGAAAGTTCTCGAGTAAACATCAAAGCCACAACAACCGAAAAGCTCGGATTTATAGGCAGAAGCGAGGGTGTTGGAGTAATGGCTAATGCAAATTTAAAATATTTTAATTGGGCACAAGAACCACTTAATTAAGGCAAACAATTGAAGATTTTGATTATAGAAAATGAGATTTATTTAGCGCAAAGTATCGCGACAAAGCTAAGTGAACTCGGGAATTCATGCGAAATGTGTACATCTACAAAAGATGCAATAAAAAGTAACAACTACGATGTAGTTTTACTCTCGACAAACATTAATGGGCAAGATTTTAGCCCTGTCATCGAGACTTTTAAAAACTCCATTATCATCCTTATGGTCTCTTACATCAGCAATGATACCGTCTCAAAACCTCTGAGTGCGGGGGCAAAAGATTATATTTTAAAACCCTTCATGATTGAGGAGCTCATCCGCAAAATAGATCATTATCAAGAGTATGAAAAACTCAAAAAGAGAAATGAAGCGTATGAAAAATATCTTAACTACTCCTTTTCCAGTGTTATGCAAGAGTACAACCACAGAGATATCAAGCTACCAGTTTTTGTCACTTCAAGTTTCCAAAAATATATTGATGCGTTCGCTTTTAGTCATGCTTATGCGAAAAATCTCTCTTTATACTTTTTGACACTCAGTGATCATAAAACTCTTAGCGAAATCGCAGCGCTTCCTCAAAACGCTCTCCTTTATATCATCAATTTTCAAATGCTTAAAAAAAGTGATAGAAAGGCATTTTATGAAGTCATAGCAAACAAACAGGTCATCGTTGCAAGTAACGACAAACTAGAAGATATTCAGTATGAAGTTTTGGAACTCAAATGTGAAAATAATATTTTTGACCAAGGGGATATTTTGCCGATTGAAGATTATGTAAAATATATTGTTTTACACTATCAAAATAAATTTCCTGACACAGAGTTATCCAAAAAACTAGGCATCTCTCGCAAAAGCTTATGGGAAAAGAGAAAGAAATATGACATCATCAAGAAAAAATAAAACACTCTTTATAGATAAAGAAGCGGCGTCTGTTTTAGAACTTGTAAAAGAAGGGCTTTTATTTCCCTTAACAAGGCTCATGAGCAAACTTGAAAGTGATGAAGTCCTTAAAACAGGACTCATAAATGGCAAAACATTCCCTTTCCCTTTTTTCTTAGCTCCATCAGGATTAAAAAATATCGAAGTCTTGAGCACATTGCAACGGGGAGAAAGTATTACTCTTATTTGTGATGATACTGAATTTGCCATATTAGTTGTGGATGAAACATTTCAAATAGACCCAAGAGAGCGGACAAAGCATCTCTACGGCACTGATGATTTAACACATCCTGGAGTGATGGCAACAATCAAAAGGATTGGTCCATGGGCAGTCAGTGGAGAATATACGCTTCTTAATCCTAAAGCTAACGAAAATATACTGCTTATTGAAGAAGCAAAAAAAAGTATCGGCGCAAAACACACCACGGCACTTGTGATGGCAGCAAATCCCCTGCACCGTGGGCATGAGCGTCTCATACGCCAAACGCTTGATACGACAGATTTGCTTATTATATTTTTGCTTAAACCTTATGATAGTGCTAACTTGCCATATAACATACGAAAAGAGGCCTTAGACTACTTCACTAATAATTTTCTCCCAAAAAGTAGAGTTCTTATCGTCCCCCTTGAGAATAGTTACATATTTGCGGGATACAATGAAATTATTATTGATGCGATTGTGACAAAAAATTATGGGTGTGATAGGCTGACAGTTGGACGAAATCATGCGGGTCTTGGGATGTTTTATGACTGCAACTCAAACAAATCCATCATTGATAAAGTCGTCGGTATCGACATAGAGATTCGTATCGCAAGTGAGTATGTCTACTGTGACAAATGTACAACGCTTGTAAGCAAAAGTTCTTGTCCTCATGGGCAGCACAACCAAATATCCTACCATGCTGACTCTATTTTAGAACTGCTTGAGTTGGGTCTACTCCCCCCTGCAGTGCTTATCAGGAAGGAAATCTCCTCCTTTTTACTCTCAAAACTTCATCCAAATAGATTTAAAAATCTCGAAAAACTCTACTACGACCTCTTACCAGTCGAGGGACTTTTAAAAGAGCATACCGAAAAAGATTTCTATCTCGAGTTGATTAAACTCTACCAAACAACTTCACTTACCTAGGACTTTTTATGAATTGGTTTTTTATAACACTCGGCTATAGCGGCTTGTCACCCAAAGCACCTGGAACGGTTGGCACTTTGGTTGCGCTCCCTCTTGGAGTATTGCTTCTTATCTATTTTGGAGCTCAAACTCTTTTTTTAGCCACCCTACTCATCTCCATTGTCGCCATAAAATCGATTGACACCTATGAAAAAACCAGCGGTATTCATGACGATAAAAGAATCGTTATAGACGAACTTGCAGGAATGTGGTTTGCCCTCAGCGTAGCTCCTGCTGCAAGTGTTAGCTTGAGTGAAGTGAGCATATTGGAAAATGGATTTTTAATCCAAAGTCTCCTATCTTTTGTACTTTTTCGATATTTTGATATCACAAAACCCTCCATCATCGGAAGAATCGACCGTGAAACAAAAGGCGGTATCGGAGTCATGGGAGACGACATCCTAGCAGGATTTACCGCTGGCATACTCAGCGCAACGCTCTGGCAAGGAGTTGTTTATCTAAACTTGTTTTAAAGTTTCCATCCCCCCCACTGTCATTAAGTTAAGCTAAAGATTTTCATCATTGCGAGGCACAGAGCAATCTTTGGTTATTGTAACTACGCAACAGATTGCTTCGCTTTGCTCGCAATGACGAAAATCCTTAGCGTAATGGTATTTCCCTCCTCAAGAACAAGCAAAGCAAAGTTCTCCACTTCACCCAAGAACAAGCAAAGCAAAGTTCAAAAAAGTTTGCCATAAAAATGAATAGAGTGATGTAGTTTCAAGGCGCATAGTGAGGAAGCGTACTGCAGTACGTGACGAACGTAGCAACGCAGAAAATGCATTGCTATTTTCATTTTTGAAAATGCATTGCTATTTTCATTTTTATATAAAGAGGGGGTCGCTTGTTGGCTCTATCTCTTCGAAATCTTCTATGATTGTATCAAACATTCTCATCGTCTTTTTTGCCTTAAGCGTATAGCCATCAAAAACCTCTTTTGAAGAAGGGAAGGCTTCGCTGAGCTCTTGGTAGATGAGAATACGCCCGTTAATATGTTTGTTGATTTGTGCAAAAGCGTCTTTAAGGTACTGTTTTTTTGTTGTATGCCTAAAAAGAGCTCGCACCATTTTTATCCGCTCTTTTATCGGAAGTGATTCACCTATCTCCTCTGCTATTCTTTTTATGTCTAAGCGTGAAATATAAACGCCACTTTGCGCAGGAGCAAGGAGTATAGAAGTTAAAGCATCCACAAATTGGGGAACAGGTCTCTCCTCTTCTTTATCGCCTGTATCGGAGTTTTGATTGCTGCTTAGTGCCTCTGGGTCTAGGGAGCATTTCTCATGGACAAATCTGTCAAATTCTGCTCTTAAATCGTTTAAATCATCATGGTTCATAATTCTTATTTCCTTTTTATATTTATGTCTCTGTAAGCTTGAGCAGTAAGCTCTTGGAGAATGTCATCATACGCGACATATTTTGCCCCAAGATGGCTTGCTCTTGTTTGAAGCGACGAATACTCTTTTGTGTTTTTCATATCAAAATTGTAAGGTGCCAACTGCGCTACCATAGCCAAATCTTCTAAATCTGAAAAATCTAAAACCGCACCAAATCGACTAAAATCAACACACATCCCTTGTGCAATACGATTTATATCAGGATTTTCAAATTCCATCTCCTTACAAAAAAGCATCAGCTCCTCAAGATTATCATGAAAATAACTCACTTGAAATCCGCAAGCCATCAGTGCAAAAGCTCTTGCATAAGGGCTTGTGCCAAGGAGTGCAATTTTTGTAACTCCTAAATCTTTGAGTTTCTCTAAAAGAACTCTGATACTGAAAACATCACCAAAAAGCTTCTCTCCCTCGCGAAAGACAATATCGCACATGCCGCTTCGTCGCACCAAAGCGCTCGCTTCATCAAGTATTTCGACACTTCGCTGTGTATATTCATGCGAGATGATAGCCCCATTTACATGGGACTTTTTCATATTGCTAAGGGTGAAAAAAAAGTCATCTGCTCGTATGTTCATGGGAATCATCATCATGTCTTTTTGATTCTCTTTAAACTTCTTGTTGATAAGCGCACTAAATCTGCTACTCCCTGCATGCTCACCTATAAAACCAAAAAGTTTTGTTTGGCGGGATATCTCATTTGCATTATTCATCATTATTTTTTTGCTCACATATTATCGGGGATTGCCCAAAGTTCTCTTGCTTCTTGTTCTTCTATTTTACATCTGTAACAAAGTCTATCAGCGCTGTTTGTGCTAAAAATCGTATTACACTCATCGCATTTTCTCACCTTAAATGTAATCAAGTTTTGTACTTGTGGCTCAAAAAATTCTTTAACGTTATAAGAGCTTGAGAGTGTTAGTGCATTTGGCTCGCAAACGTCATGACAGATATGGCACTTGATGCACAAAAAAGGGTCAAAGTCTATTTTAGAATTTTTAACATCTGATGTCAAAGCTCCCGTTGGACAAACTCTATAACACATTTGACAAACGGTACATGCCTCTTCATTCATAAGTTTCTGCGAGGTAAAACTCACCGCTGAAGCATCGACCACATGATACACAGAGGGTTTTTGGGCTCGTTTGATAGCTGTAAAAAAAAGCTTTCTTCGCTGAGGTATTCGCTTGAGTTTTAAGAGTGCTATATCTGTTTTTTGCAAAGTGTGCGCTATGAGTTCATCGGTTGCTTTTTTTACCTCAAGCTCAAAACTAGCCTTGCCTTTGGCTATAGCACTGAGATTTATTGAGCGTAAAAACTCTCTTCTATCGCCCTCTTTTACTTCACTAATATGGCAAATATTTTCAAGTTTTATCTGCGCTGCATTTTGCATAGCCTCTAAGAGATAGCTCGCTTCTTCATGATTTTTTAGTATCTGAGGCTTACATGTGTGAGCAATCGTACAACTCTCACAGTGTCCTATGTCCAAAATTATCTCTTTTTTAAGCACTGCCAAGGAGATGATATGCTCAACACTGAGTGCCGCAATACATGGAACATTTTTTTTGCATGAGATAAGATTTGCCTCCTCCTTTAAAAAATCAAAAAAGAAATCTTCAGATTTAAAATCATCAAGGCTCAGCGCTTCATTTGGGCATACCGCATCACATGCACCACAACCAACACATGAGAAAAAGTTGATGCTCGGAAGTGGATTTGTCCCTACCACTATCGCTCCCGTTGGGCATATCACTTCACATTTATTACACTGACTCTCTCTACTAAGCAAGCGGACACATTTACTTGATTCGAGTGCTATCAAAGACATTTATGCACATAACTCTTTGGAGAGATACGCATGGTCACTAAGGAGAAACTCCAATGTCATCTCAGCCACATCAAAATAGAGCGGTGTTCTTGCTTCGTATTTCATACTTATGAGATACAGCGGTGCCCACTGAAGCAGGTGTTTATCCAAAAATTCTTTTTGCACCCCTTTGAGTTGCTGTACCGCACTTGTATCATTTTGCTCCATAGCCAAGGACTCTGCCAAACATAAATGGTGCATAAATTCCAACTCTATCCCTATATGGTCAGAGGAAACCACTCGTGCAACTTCATAATCAACCATAAAATCGTATGCACTGTATATATCAGTTACAGGGTTCGCACCACCTGTCTCTATCATCTGGTCTTGTCTTGTATAAAAAGTCTCATAAGGGATGAGATGGAGCAAAGATATATTGACAAAATCTGGATTGAGATACATCTCTAAAAGTTTTTGATTTTCCATCTCTTTTAAAGGAATCCACTCTTTGAGAGTTGGAAAAAAATCCAACATATTCTCATCATTTTTTATCATATCAAGTGTTTCTACTTCGAGTTCTTGAAGTAAAACACGCGATAAAAGGGCGTAAATATTCACCCTTGCTTGTATATTTTGCATATTTTAAGTGCCTCTCTTTAGGTCTAAAAAATTTGTTCTTATTTTAAGAGTGGTGATTTTATCACAAAAGGCTGAATATAAGTTTCTTCTCCTGAAAAATTTTAAAAACTCAATTTTCTTGATAAAGCGACATAGATGGAAATGCAAAATCGAGTGAATTTTGCTCTAAAATCTCCATGATTTTATACATGATATCCTCTTTTGTAGTGAGCCAATCATCCCAGTCAACAGACTTCGTAAAACAGTACACTAAGATGTTGATACTTGAATCAGAAAACTCATCAAGATAGACAAGGAGATTTTTTTTGACTCCCTGATAATCATCTTTGGAGACAAGTTTTTCTTTTACATTTAAGCTGTAGAGGTGCTGCGTTTTTTGGGTTGCGATTTGGGGATGGTTTTCTAACATGTCACGAATCGCATTGACTGCATTTTTTATATCTTCTCTCTTAGAACTATACTTTATCGCCAAACTCATTTTTATGCGGCGTCCAAGTTCTCTTTTGTTCCAGTTTTTAACATCTTTACTAGCCAATATTGCGTTTGGGATGGCGATGAGGGCATTATCAAACGTTCTTAGCGTCGTCACTCGAAGACCAATTTCGATAACAACTCCCTCTTGTCCATCGATAACGATCCAATCCCCTTGAGAATAAATATCACTCAGTAAAATAGAGAGTGTGCCAAAGAAATTTGAAAGTGTCTCTTTTGCAGCCAAAGCAACAGCAAAACCACCTATCCCCAAACCTGAGAGAACCGCTGTTAAATCTGCACCAGAAAAATATAAAATAAACAATAAACCAATCACAATAATAGTAAAGTTGATTATCTTTACACCCACATTGACAATCTCATGTTTGATATGTGTACTTGACTCAGCTAGTTCAAGTATTTTAATATTAGCAATAGCATTCAAAATTCTATATACCAACCAAAAAAAGAAAAACGCATATAAAACATTAAAAGCTTTGCTTAAATTTTCTATGCTGATAAAATCGTTATAGATATAAATAGCAAATTCAAGATTTATCAAAAGAAGAACAAAAGTAAAAGGCTTATCTATTTTTCTGATTATCGCCTTAGAATATTGCTTTAAAATATTTGTCTTTAAAAAATATTTTACCCCATACGCATAGATGATTTTTCTCAAGCAACAGACAAAAACTGAAAGGATGACTATGAAAAGTATTTTAGCTGCACTAAAGCCATAGTCTTCCAAAAAGGGGTTCAGTGTTGTTGCTATTGCCGTTTTATTTATTGCTACAACGGTTGCGATAAGATGATAACTTGCATATTTATTGAGTCGATACATCTTCTTTTCATACCCATATAAATGGCTGATTACATCAAGATTAATCTCTACAAGGGCATACAATTCTTTAATATTTTTTTTGGCCTGTTGGAGAGTTTTTGTATCATCAACAATTTTTAAGTAGTATCCATAATCACTTTCCAAAAGTTTTTGATTTTCTTGAGTATTTTGCGCGATATAGCTATTTAAACTTGTTTTAAAAGTCTCCATGTTTTGGGTATCAAGGGCATTTAAAACATTTTTTATCAATTTATTTTGATTTAAAAGTATCTTGTACGATTTTAGCTTTACCTCATCTCGAAGAACAGCGTAAGTGTTGCCTGCTTTTTTGTTGATTCTTATAACTTTTTGCAGTGTTAAGATGTTCTCTTCATATGCATCTGTCGTTTGAAAATACGCCTGTTTATCACCCATGATAGTCTCAAGTGCTGTTGTATAGCTTTGTTCTTGCTGACGCACTAAATCTTGCATCTGTTCTTGCGTAAGATTTGCATCATCAATTTTATAAAAATATGCGAGCTGCTCCTGGATAAAAGGGCTAAATCCTGACTCTGCATGAGCAAAAACTCCAAACGCCAGCATAACTGCGGCTATAAAATGTCTTATTTTCAAATTTTTTCCTTACTTTTATAGGATAGAAGTCATAATCTCGTTAACTATTATAGTGACTTCTTTGATGTTTTTTGTCTCTTTGAGGACAAAGAGATCAATTTGTACTTTAAGCTCCTCAAATCGCTCGTTTGTGTTTTTCAGGTAATTTTCAAACGCTTTAAGAGGTGTCTCGTCCACCCTTTGAAACTCAAGAATTCGCTGAGTGAAGTGGACTACAATATGCTCAATGTATTCTAAAAGTTGTCCCCTTAAAATCTTTTCATCTTGCGACTTTAACTGCATGGACTCAAGAGAATTCATCATCTGCAGGATTTTAAACTCACGCACCACAAGATATAAAAGTATTGCTACGTTCGTAAATGAATGAGAAGAACTCTCTTTTATCATGATGGCAGCAACTGCAAATCTCAGATACTCAAGCGCACAAAAGAAAAGGTTAAAGGATTCATTTTCTGGCAAAATCTCTTGAATGTTTTGAGAACATACCTGAGGTAACAGTTTAAAAAGCTCCTCTTTATACTCAAGGATATGATTCATATCAACTTGATGTTTTTTTGAAAATTTCAACATCCAGTTGGTGCTAAAAATCAAAGTATTTTCTATCTCATCAAGAAGTTTATACCGAGCGATATAACCAAGATTTAAATCATTTCTATAAATCTCATAGCGAACATCATTGACTCCAAAAAGTTGGTCACTGAGGAGATAATATTTTATTTTTAGTAAAAATTCTTCATGATGTTTTGGTTGGTAAAACGAAATGAACGTAATTCCTTGAAGATTTACAAGCAAATCAGCAATCATGGTTGCAATAATCTCACGGCGAAGCGGATGCTCTAAGATTTCATTCTCATACGCAGCCACAAAAGATTTTGGAAAATATTTAAACAAATACTGATTGGCAAAAACCTCATCTACAAGTGTTGATTCAAGGAGTTTTGTTTTGATAAAAATCTTTGTATAGGAGAGGAGTGAACAAAGAACAGGACGCACAATAGAACCATCAAGTGATAAAATATCGCTCATGTTCTCATTTTTGGGGATGAAAAAATCGGCTCTATTGAAGCCACTTAAATTGTTTTGCAAAACTTCTATACTCGCGATAAAATCTCCCAAAGCATTTTTGCTCTTGTACGCATCTCGTGAAATGATAAGAGCTTGGTGGTAATTGCTCCAAAGAACAAGATTTACTACTTGCGGAGTGAGATTTTGAAGGGTTGTATTTGCCATCTCTTCATCTATGAGATGTTTTGCTTTAATGCTATTTAAAAGTATTTTCAGGTTGACTTCATGGTCTGAGATATTGACTCCAGCAGCATTATCGATGCCGTCTATATTTATCTTCCCGCCTGCTTTTGCATACTCAATGCGCCCTTTTTGGGTAAATCCAAGATTGCCTCCCTCGCAAACCACTTTCGCACGAAGTTCATTTGCATCAAGTCGCACCGCTTCATTTTCTTTGTCACCCAAATCTAAATTACTCTCTTGGCTGCTTTTTACATACGTTCCCACTCCACCGTTAAAAAGAAGTTCAACTTCCATCATCAACACTCGCTTAGCAAGCTCTTCACCGCTAAGATTTTTTTGCGTGACTCCTAGCATTTTTTTTATCTGCGTGCTGGGCTCAATATTTTTGCTCGAGCGGAGAAAAACACCGCCACCTTCTGAAATCAGCTCTTTGTTATACGCACCCCAACTTCCATCTTTTGCACTAAAGAGCCGTTTGCGTTCAAGGAAACTAACCGCTGCATCTGGAGAAGGGTCCAAAAACACCTCTTTTTGCGATACCGCACCAAGAAGCCTAAACATCTCAGAGTATAAAAGAGCGTTTCCAAAAACATCCCCTTTCATACTTCCGATACCCACAACAGTAATGGACTCTTTTTGGATATCTTTGCCGCTTTGTATAAAAAATCGCTCGCTCGACTTCATAGCACCTCGTGCTGTAATGCCCAAATCTTTATGCCCAAAACCTTTACTTCCTCCACTCGCGAATGCATCTGCAAGCCAATACCCTCTCTCTATGGCGATAGCATTTGCAACATCACTCATGGAAGCCGTCCCTTTGTCCGCCGCAACAACAAAGTAGGCATCATCGCTGTCATATGCCACAATATTTGCAGGGGTGATGATTTTCCCATTTTCTACATTATCAACCAAATCAAGCATATTATGGATGTAAGCACTATAGATTTTTGTAAAAACTTCTTTGGTTATCTCTGAAGATTCTTTGCGTATGACAAATCCCCCTTTTGCTCCACTTGGGATAATGATGGAGTTCTTTCCTTCTTGGGTCAGCATAAGCGATTTTATCTCTTGACGATAATCTTCATGTCTCTCACTCCATCGCAGACCGCCTCTGCTGATTTTGCTCATTCGCATATGTAAACCGCTAAAATCAGGGTGGTATACAAAGGCCTCAATACTTGGCTGAAGCCCCTTTAAATTTTGTGAAAAACTCTTCATATCAATTTTAAAAGCAATGGCTTCTCTATTGAAAAAATAGTTTGTTCTTAGAAGATTTTTAAGCAATGCAAAAGTAAGTTTGAGAATTTTATCATCCATAATACTTGGAACATTTTTGATGTGCTGCTCAATAGCAAGCTCTAAATCTTGCATAAGTTTTTCACGTCCATGTAACTCTGGGTCAAATTTAGCCAAAAAATACTCTACAAAAAGTTTTGAAAGAGAGGAGTACTGAATCATAGTGTTTAAAATCGCATCTGGATTTAAAGCAATAACGGCTTGGTCAAGGTATTCAATAAAGGCACGCAAGAGCATTATTTTTCGCAAACATAAGTTTTCATGGTAAACAAGCCAAAAAAGTCTACATCTTGAAAAAATAGTTCCACGGAGGGAATCACTTATCACTTTTTGTATATTATTTTTAGAGAGGCTGAGTTTTTTGGTATCGTCTAGTTTAAGATTAAAACGGCTCATATATAAATTTTGTTCATTTTTTACGATTTTGTAAGATACTTCATCAATAATTTTAAAACCAAAATCATGTAAAACAGGGATGATAGAAGAGAGATACAACTGCGTGAGTGCATAAATATCGATATAAGAAGCCTCTTGTCTATCTGCTATCAAAGTGACGATTTTATCTTTTAAAATCTCTTCAAAGAGTGCATCACTCACCTCTAAATCTTCAGAACAAATGGGTCTAAAATAAACCGTATCTAGAGGAGAATTGGTCATTGTGATTCCTTATAAACAATTATCATCTACATTGTAGCAAAAACATTTTTTCATAGTCTTAAAGCGAAAAATAAAAAATAGACGAAATAAAATTTATTTGATATAATTGAACGAAAAAAGGAGAATGTGATGGATGATGTAGCCAAAGCCTTATTGCAGAGTCTCTTAAATGCCCGGAAAGATTTGGTGGTCATTTTTGAGGAGGGAGAGCCCTTCATGACAGACAGTGCCTTTAATCACTTTTTTAGTGTGAAGTCCCTTGAACAATATAAAGGAGAATTTGGTCCCTTTGTTCAAAATTTTGTCCCCCATCCCTCCTACTTTAACCAAGACAAAATAGCCAAAAATGAGAATTGGCTTGATGCTATCATGAGAGAAGAAGAGCAAGAGCGCATCGTAAGTATGCTCAACGCACGCTTTGAGCCTCGTGCTTTTTTAGTTGGCATTAACAGAGATGTTGCATCGTACCAAATAGTCTCATTTGAAGATATTACGCAGAACCTTATTAAAAGAATCATGATTCAAAACAATGCCACAACAGACGAAGAGAGTGGCGCATATGCAAAAAACTATTTTTTACAGATAATGCGTAGCTTTGATGATGCAGCGGCGTTTAATGAAAAAATTATCGGTCTCTCTTTTTTTGAGATTTTAGACAATGATGGAGCGCAAATCCCTCTTGACGAAACGACACTCAAAATTTTTACTAAATATTTTAAAAGTATTATTCGCAAGGATGATATGCTAGTTCGTTGGGAAGATAACAGTTTTTTACTTGTCTATTTGGTTGATGATGAGAAAAAAGCAAAACAGGTTCAACTAAAATTTCAAGATGCTAAGAATAAAAAAATCATGGAAAGCGAAAACATGATATGTCACACTTCACACATACTCCAAAAAGAGAAACAAAGCATAGTAGAGTTGATAAAAAAGCTTTAAAATGTTGAGTATCGCCAATCTCTCGTTAGCATGCAGAGCCTAACGAGAAAAATTTAGAGCTAGCTTTTGAGTCCTGTTGTGAGCATCATGCGTCTTAGGTAGGCTATTTTACTCTGGAGTGGCAAATCTTTTGGACATACGTCTTGACAACCTAGAAGGGACATACAGCCAAAGACTCCGTTTTCATCGCCGATGAGTTCGTAGTACTCTTCGTCTTCTCTTTTGTCTCTTGGGTCGAGGTGGTAGCGGGCGACTTTATTGAGTCCTACAGCTCCCACAAAATCGGGTTTCATCTGGATAGTTCCACAGGCAGCTACGCAGCATCCACACTCTACACATCTGTCTAACTCATAAATCTCATCTGCAAGTGCAGGCTCCATACGCTCTTCGAGTTTATCAACGTTTATCTCTTGTTCTTTGTCATGAATCCATGTCTCTAACTTTTCGTTAAGACCTCGCATCCATTCACCTGAATAAATAGACAAATCTTTGATAAGCTTAAAGAGAGGAAGTGGTGCAAGGCTGATGTTTTCATCAAGTTTTGAAGTAAGCGTTCTACATGCAAGCGTTGGACGACCATTTACGAGCATAGAGCAACTCCCGCAAATCCCTGCGCGACATACAAAGTCAAACATAAGAGAGTTGTCTTGATGCTCTCGTATCTCATTTAAGACCACAAAAAGGGTCATGCCGTACGCTTCTTCTACCTCGTACGTCTGCATATGTGGAACATCATTTTCATCATTTGGGTCAAATCGAAGGACATTGATTTTTAAAATTCTTGGGGCTTTTTCTTCACTCATACATTTTCTCCTAGTCTTTCGTTTGTTCCACGATATTTTTTTGGCAATTTATCTAAAAATGGCATTAAAGCATTTTGAATTTCAAAACGAGTTGCACCCTCAGACTCTAGTTTTTCTCTTATAACATCAACCGCTTTTTGTCTTATTTCTGATTCAGGATGCGCATCTGTCATATCTTTTCCATAGCCACGAAATCCTGGAGGCATCTCCATATTTGCTATAGTTATCTCTTCATAACTTACACTTGGCAGCGTTTGCGTTTCATCTGGCCATGACGTAAGTGTTCTCTTCAGCCAATTCGCATCATCACGCATTGGAAAATCTTCTCTTGAGTGTGCACCGCGGCTTTCAGTTCTCATAAGGGCTCCATATGCTACAGTCAAAGCCAGTTTTATCATGCGCTGCGTTCTGTAGGCGTTAAAAAGTGCTGGATTGGCTGCACGGGATTTTGAGCGAAATACTTCTATGTTTTTACTTCTTTTATGAAGCTCTTCAAGCTCATTTACCGCATCTTGAAGGTCGGCTCCATTTCTAAAAATGCCCACTTTTGTCATCATAATCTCTTCCATGCGACGGCGTAAAATATAAGCATCTTCCCCTTTTTCTTTCGTCAAAAGGGCTTCGATTTTTTCTTTTTCTTTATGAATAAAAGTCTCAATAGTTGAAGTGTCGATATTGATAGAGCTCTCTGGAGTGTCACAAAAATCAGCAATATATTCCGCAACAAGCATCCCCGAGACAACCGTCTCACTTACAGAATTTCCACCCAAACGGTTAAAGCCATGCATATCCCAACAAGCCGCTTCACCGCAAGAGTAAAGGCTTTTAAGTGTTTGTGATTCGCCTGTGTATTTTGTACGAATTCCCCCCATGGAGTAGTGTTGTGTTGGACGAACTGGAATCCAATCAACTGCAGGGTCAATGCCAAGAAAGTTTTCACAAATCTCTTTGACTTCACGTAAATTTTTCTCAATATGTGCGCGTCCTAAGATAGTGATGTCAAGCCATAAATGGTCTCCATAACGGGACTTTACACCCTTGCCCTTGCGAATATGCTCCGTCATTCTACGGCTCACAACGTCACGTGATGCAAGCTCTTTTTTCTCAGGTTCATAATCTGGCATAAATCTATAGCCGTCTTTGTCTAAAAGAACCCCGCCATCCCCACGACACCCCTCAGTCGTCAAAATTCCTACTGGGACAATCGCGGTCGGGTGAAACTGGATAGCTTCCATGTTCCCAAGTGTTGCAATACCTGTCTCCAAAGCTATAGCCTGACCCATCCCTTGACAAATAACGGCATTTGTAGAAACACTATAAATTCTTCCATATCCGCCCGTTGCAATCGTCGTCGCTTTTGCAATGTAGGCAACAAGCTCCCCGCTCATCAAGTTTCTCGCAACCGCTCCATAACAACGCCCATCTTTATGGATAAGCGACATCGCTTCAAGTCTCTCATGAATCTCTACTTTATCTTGATGCGCTTTGTTGTCCATCGCAAAAAGCATGCTGTGACCTGTTCCATCCGATGTATAGCAAGTTCTCCACTTTTTCGTACCGCCAAAATCACGTGCCGTGATGAGTCCGTGTGCCTCGTCTTTTTCATGAATGACCACTTTTTGCGCATTGATGACAGACGTATGGTCTCCACGGTGGACTCTTGTCCATGGAACACCCCAAGCCGCAAGTTCACGGATGGCTTTAGGTGCACAATGGACGAACATACGAGCCACTTCTTGGTCAGCTCCCCAGTCACTTCCCTTTATAGTATCAGAGAAGTGTACATCTTCGTTGTCACCCTCACCCATTTTACAATTACCTAAACTCGCTTGCATACCGCCCTGAGCCGCTGCCGAGTGCGAACGCTTTGGTGGAACAAGCGTCAAAACAACCACGTCATGACCTCTTTGCTTTACACCTGTTGCCACTCTCAGACCTGCGAGTCCACCACCAATGACAAGTACATCTGTATAAATTATTTTCATATTTTTACTCCTTGAGAAACACTTTGAACCATTTGGTATCGCTCACCTGCATGGTCTTTGTGTTCTATTCCTATTTTTATGTAAGCTGCCAAAGTTAAAAAACCGAGGGTGAGAAAAAAGATTGTTACGGCATATTTGGCACGGCGCAATTTGATTCTGCTTGCCTTGGCATCTTTGCCCTCAAACCATCCCCACTTCACACAAAGACGATACAAACCGATAGAACCATGAAGCTCTACAGCTAAGAGAAGTAAAATATAAAGCGGCCACATCCAGTCACTTACAATACGGTCAGCTGATGCGTAGGGTCCGATATCTGCAGCATTTGTCATGATGATATAAAGATGGACCGAACCCAAAAAAAACATCGCAAAGCCAGTAAAAATCTGCCAAAACCAAAGTTTTGTATCCCCATGATTAAAAGTGTGTATGTGATTTTTCATAATTGTGTATTGCTTATAATTGGATGGGAATTTACGTATCGCAACTGCTGCATGGGCTATAAATATAAAAAAAACAGCACCCGCCAAAATAGAGACGATGATAGGGTAAGATTCTCCAAAAAAGTAGTACCCTTCGAAAAAGATGGTCACTTGATACATGACATCTTTACCAAGCAGTATGGTCGATACAAAGAACATATGTCCCCACATAAATAACGCTAACACAAGTCCAGTCGCACTCTGAATAAAATCGAGTTTTGCGGGCATTTTATCTATTACTTTTTGCTTCATCTACTCTCCTGATTTGCTGGCGAAAAAAATTTTCGAATTATACAATAGTTGATATAAAACAAGCTTTACGGGTGTTACGAAATAGCAACCATGATAAAACTTCATCATAAAAATTTCGAGAATGTGATTTTTAAATGCTATAATCCCCATCTAAAATAAAGTGCGCAAAGTTAAGTTCTTGCGCTCTTAAAATAGCAACAAAGTGGGTAATATGTCCGATTCTCTTCTTCTAGCATCGATTATGATTGCGGCCTTAGTGGTCTTACTGCCTCTTCTTTTTCATCTCACAAAATACCTAGGCACTTCAAGCGACAATGTCAGAAAAAACGAGCCTGTTGAGGGCGGTATCCGTCTGACACACAAAGACTCTTATGATGGCTTTCATGTCAAGTTTTTTTTAGTAGGTATCATCTTTCTTATCTTTGATGTTGAAGTGCTTTTCATGTTCCCTTGGGCGTTAAACCTTCGCGAGCTGGGTTTATTTGCACTCATGGAGATGTTTGTTTTTATGGGTCTGCTTATTGGCGGATTACTCTATGTTTATAAATCAAAGGTTCTCAAATGGATGTAAGCAACACGCACCTTTTAGATGAAGCAGTCGTCACAACGACCATCGACGCAGTTATAAACTGGGGGCGAGAAGCCTCTTTGTGGCCTTTTGTTTTTGGAACAGCTTGCTGTGCCATCGAGTTTATGTCCACGGCCGCAAGTCGCTACGACATTTCAAGATTCGGAGCGGAAGTTTTACGTTTTTCGCCTCGCCATGCCGATTTGCTTGTCGTAGCAGGAACTATCAGCTACAAACAAGCGCCCATTCTCAAACAAATTTACGACCAAATGCCTGAGCCAAAATGGGTAATAGCCGTGGGTGCCTGTGCTTCAACGGGCGGTTTTTACGACAACTACACAACATTACAGGGAATTGACGAAATAGTTCCCGTAGATGTTTATGTAGCAGGCTGTCCGCCTCGTCCTGAAGCCATTATAGACGCTATTTTAGATATACAAAGACAACTCAAACGAGAGAAAAGTTTTGAGGTGAGAAATACAGAGTTCAAGGGGAAATTAGACGATGCTTAACACGCCGATAATCCTACAAAGCTCAGAGCTTTTTCAAACCATCACACATGCCAAAAATGTCCTTGGATTTACCCTTTTGCTCGATATTACCGCCATTGACAATCTCCACAAAAAACGCCCTGCTTCAACGAGGTTTGAGCTTGTCTACATTCTTCGTCATGCTGCGTTTAAAGAAACGCTTCTCTATAAAGTAAGCGTTGCAGATGAAACTCTAGGAGTTGAGAGTATATCTTCTCTCTTTGGCTCGGCTGAGTGGGCTGAGCGAGAGGTGTATGACCAGTACGGCATCCATTTTATAAACCATCCAATGCTCAAGCGAGTTTTAAATCATATGCAGTTTGTCGGGCATCCGCTTCGCAAAGATTATACAATCACTAAAGGGCAATACTGCACGAGTTCGCAAGACCTCATGGACGAGATGAAACCGCTTTTAAAACATCGCAATCTTGACTTAAATAACGATAATTTAATGGTCGTAAACCTTGGACCCTCGCACCCTGCAAGTCATGGAACGATTCGAACTTTAGCAGCACTCGATGGGGAAACTATAGTTGCAGCAGCGGCTGAGATTGGCTATCTGCACCGCGGCTTTGAGAAGAGTTGCGAAAACCACAACTACAACCAAATCATCCCTTACACAGACAGACTCAACTACTGCTCTGCCATCATGAACAACATCGCTTTTGCAAAAACAGTTGAGGAGATGATGGGCATTACTCTGCCTGAGCGTGGCATTTACATAAGAATTATTGTTGCCGAACTCTCTCGCGTGATTGACCATTTGGTATGTTTGGCGGCAGGACTTCTCGACATGGGCGGACAAACCAACTACTGGTATTTGTACAACCCTCGCGACAATGCTTACGATTTTCTCTCTAAACTCACGGGTGCAAGACTCACAAACTCCTACATGCGCATAGGGGGAATGGCACACGATTTATATGAGGGCTGGGAAGGTGATTTAAGAAATGTTTTAACAAAAATCGACTTTGGCATTACCGAATCACTCAAGATGATAACCCACAACCGCATCTTTAACGACCGACTCCAAAACATCTCTCCCGTGAGTGCAAAGCAAGCCATAGACTACGGTTTCACAGGTCCAAACCTTCGTGCTTCGGGCGTTGCGTATGATTTGCGATTTGCAAAGCCTTATTATGGGTATGAAACTTTTGATTTTGACATGGTTATCGGCTCAGTGGGCGACACTTACGACAGAATGATGGTTCGTTTTGATGAGATGAACGAGAGCATGAAAATCATCCGCCAAGCCATGAGTAGAATTCCTGATGGCGATATTAACGTCAATGACCGACGGATAACGATGCCTGCGAAGGGTTGTGTTTATGGGGGTATTGAAGACATGATGAACCAGTTCAAACTTGTCATTGAGGGCGTTCATGTTCCAAAAGGGGAACATTATGGCTCTTTTGAAGCGGCAAACGGCGAGCTTGGTTTTTACATTGTAAGCGATGGAAGCGGTACACCCTACAAGGTAAAAGTGAGACCGCCTAGTTTTTACCACATGGCGGCGTATCCAAAAATCATAGAAAATTATCAAGTGGCTGATGCCATTTTAACTTTGGGCAGTCTCAATATTATTGCAGGGGAGATGGATCGATGACTATTATTACGCAAAATGAACAAAGTCCATTTTACTACGCTAACGCTCAGTTTCCTTCGGCAGGAAGCCCACGCGCAGCAAGCCGCACTTGGAGGATAAAACTATGAGTTTTATGTTTAGTAAAGAAAACCTTTTAAAAATAGAAGAGTTAAAAAAACGATACCCAAATCCAAATGCCCTTAACTTGCCCTGCCTTTGGATGGCTCAGTATCAAGAGGGTTTTATCTCTCTTGAAGCGATTGATGCCATTTCGCAAATCATTGATATGCCCAGCATGGAGATTTACAGAGTTGCTACTTTTTACACGATGTTTCATTTGGAGCCATCTCCTAAACTCCTTGTTGATGTGTGTAAAACCCTCTCTTGCAAACTTTGCGGCAGTGACAAAATTTTAGAGCACTTAGAGAAAAACGAGCGCATAAAAGTTCGCCATGTGGAGTGTCTCGGTTCTTGTGCGACGGCACCCGTCATGCAGATACAAGATGTTTATTATGAAAACCTCACAACTGAGAAAGTCGATGCCGTTTTAAAGGAGCTTTTATGAGAGACTGTAAAATAGTTAGTCGCAATTTTGAACTGCCTAACTCCCATACTTTAGCAGTTTGCAAGGCTCATGGCGGATATAAAACGCTTGAGAAACTGGGAGAGTATTCACCTCTACAAATCATAGATATTATCAAAAAAAGCAACCTAAGAGGCAAAGGCGGAGGCGGTGCACCTGCGGGTGAAAAGTGGGAACTTATGCCGCAAAATAGCAATAAGCCTTCATTTTTAGCCGTAAACTGCGATGAAAGTGAACCGGGAACTTTTAAAGACAGACAAATCATCACCAAAGACCCGCACCTTTTATTAGAAGGCATTCTCATCACCTGTTATGCCATCAAAGCAAAACATGCCTATATCTACATTCGCGGAGAATACAAACAATTTCAAGATATTTTACAAGGTGCGATTGATGAAGCCTATGCAGATGGGCTTTTAAGCGAATGTGACATCACAATTCACCGTGGAGCGGGCGCGTACATCTGCGGAGAAAAATCTGCACTTTTAGAGTCCATGGAAGGCAAACGCGGACATCCGAGACTTAAACCAAAAAACAAAGAACCTGAGTGGTTTTTCGACAATCCAACCCTTGTAAACAACGTCGAAACTATCGCCTCAGTCCCTTTCATCGTCCAAAACGGTGCAGATGCCTACAGAGCATACGGGACACAAAAAAGTCCGGGAACATTGCTTTTTGCCATGAGCGGGCATGTAGAAAAACCAGGTGTGTATGAGGCGGAATTTGGCACTTCCATGATGGAGTACATCAACCATTTCGGCGGCGGTGTCAAAGGTGGCAAAAAACTCAAAGCGCTCATTCCAGGCGGAGTTTCATGCGGCGTTTTAACCGCCAAAGAGTGCGAAAATTTAACGCTTGATTATGAAGCGCTTAGCAGTGTACGAAGCTCTTTGGGGACAGGCGGGATGATACTTATGGATGAAGATACCGACATGGTAATCGCCCTCAAAAACATCTTAGAGTTTTACCATGAAGAGTCTTGCGGACAATGCACCCCTTGCCGCGAAGGAACAGGCTGGAGTGACAAACTTGTCGGAAAAATTTTAGACAAACGCGGTACCAAAGAAGACATCGACAAACTCCTAGAGATAGCAGACACCATGAACGGTAAAACCATCTGTGTTTTTGCCCCCGCCGCCTCTACTGTCATAGTGAGTTTTATCAAAAAATTTAGAGCTGAATTTGAGGCAAAATTATGAGTGAAATGATAGATATTATTGTAGATTCACAAACATACAAAGTTGAAAATGGTTCGTTACTTATCGATTTGCTTATACGAGAAAAAATCAAAGTTCCCTATTTTTGCTACCATGAATCGCTTGGTGCTGATGGAAACTGTCGGATGTGTATGGTCGAGATAGAGGGGCAAAAAAGACCTCAAATCGCTTGTGACACACTTGTAAAACCTGGTATGGAAATCCGTTCCACTGGTGCCAATATCGAAAAAGTGCGTACCAATATTTTGGAGCTTGAACTTATCAATCATCCCGTAGATTGCCCGATTTGCGATCAAGCGGGAGAGTGTTCTTTGCAAGATTTCTATATGGACTATGGACTTCACAACACAAAAGTTACTATTGCCCAGAAGGTAAAACACAACAAACATATTGACCTAGGCTCAAACGTCATGCTTGACCAAGAACGATGTGTTTTGTGTGCGAGATGTACACGCTTTACCGACCAAATTACTCACACCCATGAGCTTGGTATCATCGGACGTGGAGATGAAGCAAGAGTGAGCACTATGCCTGGACGAAAACTTGACAATCCATATGCCATGAACGTGGTCGATTTATGCCCAGTAGGAGCACTTACAAGCAAAGACTTTCGATTTACACAGCGAGTCTGGTTTTTAAAAACAGCAAACTCCGTTTGTCACGGCTGTGCAAAGGGGTGTAACATCTATATTGACCACAATATCATGAAGTACAAAGATGATGTTATCTACAGATTTCGCCCGCGAAGAAATGATGCTGTCAATGGGTTTTTTATGTGTGACGAGGGACGTCTAAGCTATAAAGAACTCCAAGAAAATCGTCTTATATCGCCCCTTTTAAATGGTGAAGAGATAGATGAAAAAGAAGCCATCGTAAAAGCAAAAAATTTAATTGAAAAATGCAAAAATGAGATAACAATCATAATCGATGCAAATCTTTATACAGAAGAAATTGAGGCTATTTTAGCGTTTGCAAAAGAATTGGGCGCAAGAGTATGTTCACCAAAAGAGATATACATGGATGAGAGTTTTCAAGATGATTTACTCAGGTGTGCCAATAGAGCAGCAAATGCTCAAACGATTGAGAGACTCGGCATCGACACAAATGAGCCAAATCCATCAAACCTCATCATCAACTTTAATCACCCACAAGATTTTAAAGCCACCTCGCTCATAAGTTTTTTAACTCACAATCGCCCTTGCTCAGGCTTATCTCTCCCTATAGCAGCTTATAGTGAAAATGAGGGGACTTTGACAAATATAGACGGCATTACCCAAAAATGCGAAAAAGCGGTCTATAAAAATAAGCCAATCCCAACCATACTTGAGTATTTACAAAAGGTGAGAGCATGACAACTGCCGCCATCATAATAGCCGTTGCCGCTTTCGCTCTTGGGGCACTTTTAGCACTTTTAACTATCCCGATTTTGGTGTGGCTTGAGCGAAGAGTCGCAGGGCTTGTCCAAGACAGACTCGGACCAAACCGCACAAACATTGGCGGTTTTCGCCTAGGCGGAGTTGTGCAGTCTTTTGCCGATGTTGTTAAACTCTTACTCAAAGAGGAGTACTATCCATCGCACATAAAAAATGCTCGATGGCTCTTTATGCTCGCACCCATCATCACTTTTGTAGCCGCCCTTTTAGCCTTTATGGCCATCCCTTTTGCTGATACATTAGTTATCAATGGCGAGAGTCTACGCATCTCCCCACTCCCTATCGATTTTGGCGTTTTTTGGTATATGGCGATTAGCTCTATTGGGGTTTTAGGTGTTATCTTTGGCGGTTGGCTCTCACATAACAAATACTCTCTCTTAGGTGCCGCACGAGCTGGGTCTATGGTTGTAAGCTATGAGCTTCCACTGGGTCTGAGCATTTTAGCCTTTATCATCACCTACAACACGATAGATTTTAATGCAATGGTGCAGTGGCAAAGCGGAACGTTTTTTGGCTTTTTGCCATCATGGGGAATTTTAGTTCAACCTCTAGCTTCAATCATCCTCATAGTTGCCCTTTTTGCTGAGACAAATCGTAACCCTTTTACAGTGGCTGAGGGGGAGAGTGAGATTGTTGCGGGATTTATGACCGAATACACTGCCATGAAATTTGCCATGTATTTTATGGGCGAATATGTCGCCATGAACACGGCAAGTGCAGTCATTATTACCATGGTTTTTGGTGGCTATCAGATTCCTTGGGTCTCAACACAGATACTGCTTGAAAACTTCTCTGTTTTTGCACTTTTGCTTATGATACTTATCCCTATCATCGTCATGGTTTTGATACGCTGGATGCGAAAAAATAATACTGTTCGCCCAAGTGTCTCCACAGATGGCGGAAGAAATTTTGAGACGAAAGTTTTAACTTTTACTTTAGTTGGTATGACGCTTTTCATAGAAGCCATTTTATTTTATCTCGTTTTTCTAGACGAGAATTTTTTAGCCAACGCACTCGCCGTTACCCTTTTTCAAATCGTTGTTTTTGTAGTAAAACTGATGCTATTTAATATCTTTTTTATTCTCATTCGATGGACGGTTCCAAGGTTTCGTTATGACCAAGTGCAAAAAATAGGCTGGTATTATCTGCTTCCACTTGCACTTGCAAATATCATCCTAACCGCCATCGTAGTTATAGGAGTTTCATTATGAGCCAAAATATGCGTGAGGGTAGCATAACAAGCGACCGTATCAAAGTCACTACAAGGCATGGCAACAGTTTCAAAGACAAACTCTATTTGCCTGCCATTTATGATGGGGTGAAAGTCACCTTCAAACACCTTTTTAAAAACTTAAATAACATAAATGAGATAGACACCATGCGCTATCCAGAAGAGCAGCCACAAGACATCTCAAGCAGATATAGAGGGCTTCATAGACTCACCCATAGAGCCGATGATTCCATCGCTTGTGTGGCATGTTTTATGTGCTCTACTGCATGTCCTGCAAAGTGTATTTTTATCGAAGCGACAACGAGAGAAGATGGCAAAGATGAAAAAATGCCTGCAAGTTTTTTTATAGACACCTTAGAGTGCGTATTTTGTGGTTACTGCGTTGAAGCGTGTCCTTGTGATGCTATCCGTATGGACACAGGTATTTTTGCACTTACGGGAAATAAAAGAGAGGATTTTGTCATGAATAAAGAGCAATTATTATCGTACAAAGGTGCCTTTGGCGAGGAGTGTAGCTGTGCTAGAGATTAGTATTTTTACCATTTTGGCAACATTTATGCTTGGCGGCAGTATCGCTATGATAACAAACAAACAGACACTCTTGAGTGCTTTTGGTTTTTTAGTCGCCATGATAGGACTGGCAGGGATGTTTGCACTGCTTGAGAGCAGATTTTTAGCAATAGCACAGATTATGGTCTCTGTTGGGGCAATTGTAGTGCTAAGCATGCTCACTATTTTAACCATCAATGCAAAAGAGGAAAATTTACCTCTAGAGCCAAACAAGTACAAATGGATGATTTTTGCCTCTCTTTTGGTTTTGCCTATCACAGCTCTTATGTACAAAAGTATGGCCTCAGCATATGCGAGCTTTGCAACCATGGAGACTATTAACGTCAAAGTAGTCGGCAAACTTCTCTTTAGCGAGTGGGTTTTACCTTTTGAAATCGTCTCCATTTTACTATTGACGGCTATGGTCGGGGCAATAGTTATCGCTAGAAAAGATGAGATTCCAACAGAGGCAAAGAAGTCATGACTCCAGATATGTTTTTTCTTTTATCATCGGTTTTATTTAGCATAGGTCTTGTCGGTCTGGTTGCTAGAAAAAATCTTTTTGTGATGTATATGTCCATAGAGCTTATGCTTAGCTCTGTAAACCTTTTACTTGCCACTTTTTCAAAAGTGTTAGGGGATGCAAGCGGCTCAGTTATTGCCCTTCTCATGATAGCTGTTATCGCTGCTGAAGCAGCACTGTTTTTGGCTTTGATCATCCATATGTACCGCTCTAGCAGAACCTTAAACAGTGACCATTTTGACAAACTTGCAGAGGGGAAATAAATGATAAGTCTTATCGTCGTACTCCCATTTTTATCGGCTCTTTTCATAACGGTTGTTTATCTCAGTAACACACAAGTAAAACGGTACGCTTTTTATACCCTCATAGGTGTTGGGACTCCTGCAGTGAGTGCAGTTTTATCCCTCTTAGTCGCAGCGCAACTGCTTCAGGGCGCTCCTACTATCCATCAAACCCTCTTTTCCTGGGTCAATATTGGGGAGCTTAACATAGAAGTTGCCTTTATGGCAGATAGACTGAGTGTTGTGATGATTGCATTTATCACACTTATTGGGACGCTTATTCATATTTATGCAGCAGGATATATGAAAGAAGACCCCGCTTATGGGAAATTTTTTGCCTATTTTAACCTTTTTATGGGAAGCATGCTTCTTTTAGTTTTAGCGGATAATCCTATCATGATGTTTGTCGGGTGGGAATTAGTGGGGCTTTCTTCTTACTTGCTCATCGGATTTTATCATCATGAATCTGCCAATATAAGTGCGGCAAACAAGGCTTTTATTTTAAACCGCGTAGGTGATTTTGGCTATATTATGGCTCTTTCACTTCTTTTTATCTCTTTAGAGGGCAATGGTTTTACCTTTGATGCCATTGAGGCAAATATCGCACTGATAGACACTACAACCCTCTCCATCATCGGCGCACTTCTTTTTATGGGAGCTATGGGCAAATCGGCGCAAATTCCCCTTTACGTCTGGCTTCCCGATGCGATGGCAGGACCAACCCCCGTCTCAGCCCTTATCCATGCAGCGACTATGGTCACCGCGGGCGTTTACATGGTTGCAAGATACAGCTTTTTATATGTGGAGATTCCTGATATCGGACTTTTCATCGCTAGTATCGGTGCGGCTTCGGCTCTTTTTGCGGCACTTATCGCTTGCTACCAAAGTGACATCAAAAAGATACTTGCCTACTCAACCATGAGCCAACTCGGCTATATGTTTATAGCAGTTGGTTTAGGAGCGTATAGCAGCGGAATTTTCCACGTTTTTACCCATGCATTTTTTAAAGCTCTTTTATTTATGGGCGCAGGTGCCGTCATCATCGCATTGCACCATGAACAAAATATTTTCAAAATGGGCGGACTCAAAAAAGAGCTCAAACTGGTCTATATCACGATGTTTGTAGCGACGCTTGCCATAAGCGGCATCCCTCCTTTTGCAGGTTTTTTCTCCAAAGATGCCATCTTAGTGGCAGCGTTTGCCTCAGAGCACTATTTCATTTGGGGCATTGGCTCGCTTACTGCCATGCTCACGGCTTTTTATATGTTTCGGCTTCTTTTTAGTGTTTTTCATGCGCAAGCAGAAACGACACACCATCTTCATGTAGTACCAAAATCCATGACTTACCCTTTAATTCTCTTAGCCTTTGGAAGTGCGACGGTGGGATTTCTAGGGTTAAATGAAGCCTACGGTGGCACCTCTTGGTTTAACACATTTTTAGCTCTGCCCGATATCATGCATCATATCTCTCATACGACAGAATATATGCTCGGCGGACTCAATGTCATCTTGGGACTTATTGGGATGAGTCTAGCATATAAAATGTTTGCGACACAGGCAAGAGAAGCACAAACAGACTCACTTTTGAAAAAAGTCCTTATCAATAAATTTTATATCGATGAGTTGTATGACTTTATCATCATCAAACCTCTGCTTTTAAGTAGCCATTTTATCGCTAAAGTTATTGACCCTAAAATATTTGATGGCTTTATGAATCTCAATGTTTGGGGTTACACGAGTGCTGCAGCCCTTTTTTCTAAACTCCAAAACGGTAAGGTTCGCTTTTACGCACTCTATATTCTAGCAGGTGTCTCAGTGATGTCGTGCTATATGCTTTTTAAACTAGGAGTACTGTAATGATGCAATATATCCTTACTTTCATTATTTTTCTTCCCCTTGTAAGTGCCATAATCCTTGGGGTGATGCGAGCTCCACTCCATCTCTTAAAACTTGGCTCCATTCTCTCTTCTCTTATCACACTCGCCCTTGTCTTGGTGGTTGTCTCCAGTTTTGAGCCTCAAGTGGGCATGCAGTTTACCCAAAGTCTGCCGTGGATTCAAAACGCTGGTATCACCTATCTTATAGGCGTTGACTATCTCTCTCTTGTTATACTCTTGCTTATCAGCTTTTTGATGCCACTTTTGTATGTCTATATGTACCCTGAAAAAAGAAAAGGGTATTGGTACAATATGATGATGCTTCAAACAGGTGTTACGGGAGCCGTTTTATCACTTGACCTTGTCCTTTTTTACCTTTTTTGGGAGACAATGCTCCTTCCGATTTTTGTCATGATTGGCAAATACGGAAACGGCTTGCACCAGTACAACTCCATGAAAATCGTGCTTATGACAATTTTAGGCTCTATGAGCATGCTTTTCTCAATTTTATATATCGGGTATATCTATTTTGAGACGACAGGAGTATGGAGTTTCGCACTGAGTGACCTTCAAATCATCCCTTTTGACCCCAAAACTTCCATTTGGCTCGCAGCGGGTTTTTTGCTCGCCTTTGCTATCAAAATCCCCCTTGTCGGTTTTCATACATGGATGGCGCCAGCATATGGCTCTGCACCGACTCCAGCAGTTGTTATCATGTCAGCTATTATGGCAAAACTTGGCATTTACGGTATCTGGAGATTTGGATATGGTTTGTTTGAGAGCACCCTCTCTTACTACGCGCCGACTATTATCACCCTTGCACTTATTGGACTTATTTACTATGCCATCCGCGCCATCACAGAGAACGACCTTCGTAAGATGTTTGCGTACTCTTCAGGTTCGCATCTCTCGCTTATTGCCCTTGGGGTGTTTTTGACCAATATTTACGCATGGGGTGGAAGTCTTTATTTTGTAGCAACCCATGCTATTGCCTCAGCTGGGATGTTTTTGATGATTGGTTTAACCTACAAACGCTTTGAAACACTCAATATAAACAAACTTGGCGGCATCGCATCAAAGGCTCCTAAATTTACTTTTTTCTTTGCATTTTTTGCTCTGAGTATTGCAGGCTTGCCAGGAACTGGTGGGTTTGTTGCAGAGCTTCTTATCATCGTCGGTGCGTTTAAAGCAAACTTTTGGATAGGTGTTTTGACCGCTACGACTATGCTCTCGGCCATGATGTATATTTTTTGGATGCTCCAACGCACCCTCTTTGGAGCGGCTCAGAACACTTGCGAGTATGATGATTTAAATCTAAGAGAAATCTTAATGCTCACACCTTTAGCAGCAGTTTTAATCATCACTGGGATTGCCCCTTCTTTATTTATTCCCATCTTTGAACCACAACTCACCAATACACTTCAAGATGTTTTATTTGCCATAGGAGGCTTAAAATGATAGAGCAAATTGTACTCGCCCTTCCCATGGCAAGTGTCGTTATCGGAGCAATTGTTCTTATGCTGCTGAGTAAATCAAAGAGATTTACCCTTAATAAATTAAATCTTTTAGCAGTATTTTTTTTGAGCATCCCTTTGATTATGCAATATTTTACCCTTGGCAATCACGCAATCCCTTTTCTTTTTCCTGATGTATTTGGAGACAGTTTTATACTCGATGATTTTTCAACCATCTTTGACATGATGTTCACAGGTGGCGCGATTTTAACGCTGCTTGTGAACAACGACTATATTAAAAGCCGCAAGTATTACAGCGGAGAGTATTTTGCTCTGATTTTATTTAGTGTTTTTGGTATGATGATGCTCTCCCATGCACACGAACTTGTTAGCGCTTTTATCGCTCTTGAGATAGCTTCGCTGAGCGTTTACACCCTCGCAGGCTACCACAAAAACAATCAGGTAAGCTCAGAGGCGATGATGAAGTACATGGTTTTAGGTTCCATGACAGGTGCTTTTTTCATGTTTGGAACAGCACTTATTTATGGGGCTGTTGGCTCTACCTCTCTCACACAAATCGCCCTTTACACCTCAAGTCACACTTTAGATGAAATGACACTTCTTATCGTAGGGGCGAGTTTTATCATGGTGACGATTATGTTTAAAATCGGCGCAGTTCCTTTTCACTCTTGGGTTGTAGATGTCTACCACGGAGCACCCTATCCAGTCACTATGTTTATGGCTTCAACTTTTAAAATTGCTATTTTTGCCATTGCTTTGCGTTTATACTTGGTAAATTTTGCCCCTATCAACAGCTTTTGGACAGAGATACTTCAAGTCATGACCATCCTGACTCTTCTTGGTGGTTCATGGCTTGCCATCAGTCAGAAGCTCGTAAAAAGGATGCTTGCGGGCTCTTCCATCGTGCATAGCGGCTATTTGCTCATCGCCATCTCTTCCATAGGTTTAGGCTCAGAACTCGCCGCTCCTGCCATCATGTTTTACCTCCTTGCCTACTTTTTAAGTGCTGTGGGCTCTTTTGGCATTTTGAGTTTTATCGCTGTACACAGTAAAAAGCAGATGAGTTATGAGGACTTCAAAGGTTTTGCAGAGCGACGACCCTATATGGCGCTTATGATGAGTATATTTATGCTCTCACTTGCAGGATTTCCCTCTACCATAGGCTTTTTAGGAAAGTTTTATATTTTTACTGCCGCCATAGAATCAGGGCAAATCTTACTTGCAGCTCTTGGGATAACGACTGCTTTCATCTCGGTGTATTACTATTTTAAACTCATTGCCATGATGTACTTTTACCCCTCACAAAAATCACAGAAAAAATTTACTGTCGATATCAGCACAGCACTCATCCTTGTTATGGCACTACTCGTTATTTGGGGCGGCATTGGGACATCACTCATCCCATTTGTCCCTGGAGCAGATGGCTTCATCGACATCGCAAAACAAGCCGTGAGCTCTTTGAAATAAAAAAATACTTTAAAATAAGGTAAACTCTCTTACCTTATTTTAGCCTCCTCATAAAAAGCCCTTGGTGGGAACGGTACTGATTTTATACTTTGTGCCGATGATGGTTTACTCTTTGGCAAAGAAAGAACAGCAATAAAACCCCTAGAAATTGCGTTTTGTTACACTTAAACTCTTAAGAGCGTTTTATTATCTTTCTTTATAAAACATTCTTTTTAAAATATGATAAAATATAAAATATTACACGCAAGGACAAAGAGCATGTTTGAAAATTTAAGTATCGAAAAAAAGATGAATTATTTGGTTCTCATGGTGACAGCATCCATTTTTGGTGCTGCACTTTTTGTTTTTTTCGCCATGATACAGATAGAGTCACAATACACACATTTGCACAAAAACTCTATGCAAGGTGCATTAGAGACCCTAGAAATCGAAAAAAATCTCAATTATGTCAGTCGCACGACAAGAGATATTATGCTTGGTGGAAACTACAAAAAAGATATGGAAGAGTTAAGTGAATCGATAGAAAAAATTCGTGCACTTTTTATATCTTTGGAAAAAATGATGACCCATGATGCATCCTTAAACATGGTCCAAGAGGCAAAAAACTCTACTATGAACTTTTTAGATAAGTCTTATCTTATGATGCAAGGACTGACACCAGAGCAGATACAAGAGGATAAAATCCAAATTTATCATAAATATAAAGCAGAACTCACCCCTTTTGCGGATGCTTCACGCATATCTTTTAAAAAACTTGTCACTTTTAAAAATGATGAATTAACAAAAAACTCCCTCTCTTTAGCCAAGGAGATTGGTTTTTATAAAATCTTTGTCCTTATTGCAGGTTTGATTTGTGGGGTCATTATCTTTATCGTTGCAACGATTGTAAGAAAATCTATCACAAATGGCATCACAAAGTTTACCAAGCTTATCAGCCACTGCGCCAACGGCAACTTCTCACATGAATCCATTAACTCAAATCCAAAAGAGGAACTCGGTGTCATGGGTATCGCCCTCTCGAAGCTCATAAATCATGTTAAAGAGCTTATCCATGAAATCAACACAGCGATTACTGATGCATCTCAAGGTTCATTTAACCGTCAAATCTCTTCTGCAAATATGGATGGAGAGTTTGTCATAGCCATCAATAGTGTTGCAAAAAGTATAGAATTTATGAAAGTTCAAAACTCAAAAGTAAAAAGAGATGCCTTTAACGCTATCTTGAGTACAAAAAGTATCCATGTATCCGAGTCGCTCTCTCTTATCCAAGACGACTTACGTGCGAATATTGATGACTTAAAAACTGTCACAGCTGCAACAAAATCCGCAGCGGAGCTAGCGCACAATTCACGAGAAAATATCAATGCAATCGTCAATGAACTCAGCCAACTCAGCGAACAAGTAAGTACAAATAACCACAGCATAGGAGAACTTGCAACGCAAGCCAACCAAATTACTTCTGTTATAGAACTCATCACAGACATAGCAGACCAAACAAATCTCTTGGCTCTTAATGCCGCTATAGAAGCAGCTCGAGCAGGAGAACATGGACGTGGTTTTGCTGTTGTAGCCGATGAGGTAAGAAAGCTCGCAGAGCGAACACACAAGGCAACGGGAGAAATTTCTGTCTCCATCAAATCTCTCCAGCAAGAGATGAACGACATCCAAACCAGCTCAACCTCTATGAAAGTAACAGTCGAGGGTTCAAGCGATAAAATTCATAACTTTGAAGAGACACTTGTTCGCTTAAGCGAAAGTTCAAATCAAATCGTCGGATACTCCTATTCGATGGAAAACAGCATCTTTGTTCTCCTTGCAAAAATCGACCATATTCTTTACAAATCTCGTGCCTACAACTCCGTTATGTCGCTTAAAAAAGTTTTACAAACATCCAATCCACATGAGTGCCGCTTAGGCAAATGGTACGACAGTGAAGGAAAACGAAGATTTTCAGCTACCGCCTCATATGCCAAAATTGCAGCTCCACACGCCATCGTTCACGACAAGGCGAACACAAATCTTACCTATCTTGAAAATGATGCAGAGCTTGCAACTATTCAACATTGTGATGTGATTATAGAAAATTTTAACAAAATGGAAGAGGCTTCAACACAACTCTTTACTCTTATGAATTCAATGCTTCAAGAATCCAAAGTCTAAAAAAAGCTTACATTTTTGTAAGCTTTTTGTAATAAGATAAAAGTATAATTTTCTCAATGTCTGACGTTACAGCCTCTTAAAGTGCAAAATGTCGATTATTGCAAAAAAAGGATTCACAGTGAACAAGCTCTCTATCAAAATGCAAGTAATATTACTTGTTCTTCTTTCGTTGATAACCCTAGCCATAGTGACAAGTCTCATTTCTACTTCAAAAAGCAAAGATGCACTTATGAAAAATAGTTATGCGAACTTAACAACCATGAGAGATGTGAAGAAAAATCAAATCTCCAACTTTTTCAAAGAACGCATAGGGGACATAAAAGTTTTAGCCGAGGTTCAAAACCTTGAAACCCTCATAAAAGAGTTAAACGCTCTTGATGGAAAAATAGCTATCGACGCCACAAAGCCTTTTCCAGTTGGACATCCTCTCGTCAAAGAACTCACAGCTCCTCATGAAAAGTTTTTTCAAAATTATGTGAAAGAGTATGGGTATTGTGACGTTTTTGTTATCGATAAAAGAGATGGTCATGTTATTTACACTGCCATAAAAGAGTCCGATTATGGAGCCAATCTTGATACAGGACCCCTTAAAAACAGTGGTTTAGGTCAAGCCTACCACAAGGTCAAAGAGCTTAAAAGAGCAGTCTTTACAGATATGGCTCCATATACTCCAAGCAACAACGCCCCTGCTATGTTTATCGCTGCCCCTGTCATGATAGAGGGAAATTTTGAAGCGATTTTAGCTTTTCAAATCAGTGATGCCTCTATCAACAAAATCATGAACTTTAGAAACGGCTACGGTGCTTCCCAAGAGGACTATCTCGTTGGAGCCGACAAACTTATGCGAAGCGACAGCTTTTTAGATCCAAAAAACCATTCACTTCAGGCATCATTTGCACAGCCCCAAACAGGCTCTGTCAACACCGAAGCTTCAAGAGAAGCTCTTGAAGGCAAAACAAATACCAAAATCGTCAGTGACTACAACGGCAATCCAGTGCTCTCCTCCTACTCGAACGTGAGTGTAGGCGAAGACTTTTCATGGGCAATACTCTCAGAGATTGACGAAGCTGAAGTTCTCAGTGTCCCAAACGAGATACGAAATTCCATCATCTTAGCCTCGGTCATGACACTTCTTATCATCATCTCAATCACTCTTTTTATGGTAAATACAAGTTTGGTCCGCCCTTTAGAAAAGTTTAAAAACACTCTCCTAGCCATAGGAAACACAAATGACCTTACTGTAAAAGTAGAAGAAAATGCTCCTTTGGAGCTTTCACTTATGGCAAAAAGTTTTAATGCTCTTTTGTTTACATTACGAGACCTCATACAGGCATCCAAACAAAGTGCTTCAGAAAATGCCTCTATCTCCCATGAGCTCTCTACGACAGCTCTAGGTGTAGGAGGCAATGTTGAGAAATCTGTCACAGTCATCGATGAGGCAAGTACAAAAGCCAAAGAGATTCAACATGAAATCATTACAGCCATTGAAGATGCACAACATAGTAAAAAAGAGATTCTTCAAGCCCATGAAAATCTCAATGCCGCAAGAAAAGACATCGTAGCCCTTAGGGCACGTGTCCAACAAAGTGCCGAGCTTGAAGTTGAACTTGCCCACAGAATGGACACGCTCTCTCATGAGGCAGATGCTGTAAAGAGTATTCTTGGAGTCATCTCCGATATAGCCGACCAAACAAATCTCCTCGCCCTCAATGCCGCCATCGAAGCCGCACGTGCCGGTGAACATGGACGTGGCTTTGCCGTTGTAGCAGATGAAGTGCGTAAACTAGCAGAGAGAACTCAAAACTCCCTCACCGAGATAAATGCAACCATCAATGTCATCGTCCAATCCATCACAGATGCAAGCACTCAAATGAACACCAACTCTGCTGAGATTCAAAAGCTTGCTAATGTCTCAACTGATGTAGAGAAGAAAATCAACACAAGTGTAAATATCGTAGAAACTGCCGTAAAAGCGAGCGACAAAATAGTAACAGACTTTGAAAAAACGGGAAAAGATGTTGCGTCCATCGTGTCACAAGTAGGCGAGATAAATAAAATATCTTCACTCAATGCCAGAAATGTTGAAGAGATTGCCGCAGCAGCTGATCATCTCAACTCCATGACAGATGCCCTCCACACAAAACTTGAAGCTTTTCGAACATAAGAAAATTGTCCTTATCGGCGCCTCCACTGGAGGTCCAGGACAAATACAAAAAATCATCTCTGCGCTTGGGCTACTACAAAATACAACTATATTGATTGCACAGCATATGGGGGAGAGTTTTATCCCCAGCTTTGCTTTACACCTCAACGATTCTAGTATTAACTCCATCAATATTATTTGTGATGGAGATCTTATGAAAACTTCCCATATTTACATTTGCAGCGGGATTACAACTATATTCAAACAAAATTCGGAGCTTTATTTTAAACATGAGCGCTCACCAGAACATAGATTTAATCCCGATATCAATCATCTCTTAAACTCTTTTGTCCCCTTAGCTCATGAGTTGAATATTTTAAGTGTTATCCTCACAGGCATTGGTGATGATGGAGTCGAGGGGTGCAAAAGTTTGAGTCTTCATGGGGCACAATGTCTCACAGAAAGTGCACAAAGTGCCATAGTCGATGGTATGCCAAGTCGTGCGAGAAAAGAGGTGCCAAATATCAAAGTGGCAGACCTAAAGGGGATTATAACTATCATAAAGGAGTTTTGTCACTAATGTTTGGATTTTTTAAAAATAAAACACTCTTAAAAGAGAGTGAAAAAATAGTGCCGCCTTTGCAAGACTACGCAGATGTTACCATGATTGCAGAGTACTTTCAAAAAGAGACAGGCGTTGGGTTCGAGAAGCAGATGAGCATTTTGACAAACAAAGTAAAAATATTCTGCATCACTAGAACGATAGACTCTTTTACTGATTTGCTGCGAATTATAAAACAAGATTCAAAAATAAAACAAGAACTTATCGACCATCTTACAACAAACGAGACCTTTTTTTATAGGGAATACAAACAGATAGAAGAGCTCACCACACTTGTTAAAAAAGCCTCTTCCCACGTAGAAATACTCTGTGCCCCATGTGCCACTGGAGAGGAGCCTTACAGCATCGCCATATCTTTGCTTGAAGCGGGTGTGATGGCAAGCCGCTTTAGTATCTTGGGAATCGACATCAATGAAGATGCTCTTAAAAAAGCACGAGAAGCCAGCTACAGACAAAGAAGTGTCAGAAACCTATCTGCAGAAATTTTGAGTAAATATTTTACGCTTAAAGAGGAGCGCTATATTTTAAATCCTTCTACGCAAGCACTCGTAAGATTTAAACTAGCCAATATTTTCGATGATTCTTTCAAGACGCTGGGAAAATTTGACTTCATTATGTCAAGAAATATGCTTATTTATTTTGACAAACAGACAAAAGAACGGGCAAAAGAGATTTTACAAAATATGCGAAAATCGGATACATATCCCGTTTTTTTTGGTCATGCGGATTTGTTTTAGGAGATAGATTCCTTACAAACAAAAGATTGTTTCATCACTCTTCCTCGCCATGAGAGTTGTTTTTTCTTTGACACATTGACTTTCATTCACTAAATTTAGAATTGGCGTAAATAAATTTTCTGATTTGCAATTTTTATCTTTTTAAATTTAATTTAATACAAAAAGCCAAAAAGCCAAAGCGGGATTTTATTGCCAAATCCAGTTTCTATCTCATCTGCCACTACAAAGCTATTTTTTATATCTTTTATTTGCAAAAAGCTTTTGCTTTTCCCACCGATTTCAAAAATAAAAGTGTCATCAACCATAAAGTCACCTTTTTGAGCATATTTGATAGTATGGTTTATTTTTGTTTGTGATACAAAAAAACTCTCCCTTAAGCTTCCTATATTTTGATGGGAGCATAATATATTGTAGAGATTTATATTTTCAAGATAGATCTTATCTGGCTTGTTGAGGAGCTTTTTGTTGGCAAAATTTCCACCTATGATCTCTATGAGATTTGCTTTTTGTAGGTAATATAGATAGCAGTAGAGTGTGTTTCTACTAATTCCTGCACTACTTGAGAGATTTTGGATATTAAGCTCAACTGGAACACTGCTACAAAGGAGATGAAGAAGTTTTCTAATAGTGTTTATCTTATCGCTATCTACATTATAGATTGTAGCTACTTCGCTATCAAGTATGATATTTATAATCTCATTGAGTCTTAGGCTATATCCTTTTTCCCCTTCTGTAAAAAATGGGTATGCACCAAACTCTTTATAGTACTTAAAATACTCTAGTGGCTTCAACTCTTTTTTTATATCACTTGCAATATCTTGATGCTTTGTCAGTATATCTTCTAAAGTGAGTTTGGGTAAGTTTATATCATACTTTATAGCCAAAAACTCTCTCAATGAGAGCGAGTGGAGTTTATAAAAAAGCACTCTTCTGCTTAAATCAACTTTACTATTTTCTATCTCTAAAGCTGATGAGCCTGAAAATATCACTTTGATATCTAAAAAATCATAAATAGTCTTAAGCTCATGGGCAAAATTGTCCGCTTTGTGTATCTCATCTATGATAAGAAGTTCACCTCCAAAGCTACTAAACTCTTTTGCTATCTCAAAAAGTGAATCTACAATATTATCTGCACTGATATAGAGTATCTTTGAAGATGGTAGGGCATAATTTTGAGCGAGTTGCCTTATAAGGGTAGTTTTACCTACACCCCTTTGACCAAGAATCCCTATCATCTTTGATGAAAAATCTATCTCTTCATAAAGGTATCTTTTAAACTCTGGTGTTGGAAGGGAAAAATAAAGATTTGAAAACTCATAAAGCTTTTCTAGTGAAACAGTGCTTGACATAGCTATCCTTTTCAATTGATTGAAAATATTTTACCATATTTTTTATAATACACTGACTATTTTAAATACTTCTTAAAATTGTGCCTTATGTGCGATAAAGAGTCGATTAAAGAGGTTAAACAAAGCGACAGCATTTTCTATAAACGCAATGGTTGCGACTTTCAAATAGTTTAGCTGTTGAGGATAAATGGGATTGGAAAGTATGCTATGAATGGGAGTTGGTGGAACTATTTGAGAAGATCGCTAAGCCTAATATTTAAAAGATTGCAGACTTTTTCAAAGACTTCTTGTGCAAAGTCGTAAAATTCTCTTGCATCTTTAAGCGTAGGTTTACCGTTTGGAAGGAGACCAAAACTTCCTGGATAGCGAGACTCTATATACAAGTCATTTAAGTCATCGAGAATATCTTCATTATCTATCACTAGGTAGGTTTGTACCAAGTCCTTTAGCATTAGAACATCATGTTTTTTCGGAACAGACTTACCATGGTATTCTAAAATTGCTTTAAGGGATTTTTCTACAGACTGTTGAGAATGAAAAGCTGTCATATGCGTTATAAGTTCTTCTGAAAAAATCTTTTTAAGTACTAAAATATCACTATAAGAAGCTTTAAGCCATTCTTCTGCGGGTGCTTTGCTCATAATAATACTTTACCGTGAGTCAGTACTTCTCTTGAAAAAGAGCTGTTGAGTTGTTTAAACTTGTCAGCCATACTTTTAGTGTGTACGATAAGGTCAATAGGAACATGGCTTCGTAAATCTCGTATAGCCTTTGAGACTGTTTTAGATACTGTTCTTTTTTCTCTATAACTTTGAGGAATAAACTCGTCTTTAGTAACCACATAAAGGTCTATGTCGCTATCTTCATTAGGCGTACCATA
>JFJP01037020.1_pt1 | contig 60505 bp, 71 predicted proteins | sample 431651 | NCBI WGS metagenome assembly JFJP01 (sample SAMN02602958, study PRJNA72255) | Microbial mat metagenome, whole genome shotgun sequencing project. | biome: fresh water; feature: sink hole; material: water; isolation source: purple microbial (photo- and chemosynthetic) mats found in... | reverse complement strand
TCGTCAGTGCCCGTGTCGGTCTCCGCCTGCGTGGCGATTTCCGCGATACCCGCTGTGGTCTCAGTCGCTGCGGGGGTCGCGGTACCGAACGCCGACCACAGGACGTTGTTCGTCCCGATTACGCCGTTGATCGCAGTCTGACGGAACGACGCGCCCGCGCTGGTGCCTTCCTCGATGGTGACGACCGCTTGCTCAAGCTCTGCGAACGTGTCGGCGTCAGCGGCGCGCGTCATCGGGGTGGCTGCGCCATTCCAGATGTAAATGCCATTTTCCGTCTGGGTGGACTGCGCCCGCACCAGCACGCGGTCGTTTGCCGACATCGTGATGGCGTCAAGTGACGCGCCGGGAGATGCAATGCTGGTGTTGCTCTGCGTGGCGACACGGCAAGAATCTTTCCATGCCAAGCCCTCAACGGCGCTGTCCACGTACGCCTTCGTGGCGGCGTGTTGCGCCAGCGTGGGGTTTGGCAGGTTGAGGATTCGGCTGGTGCTGTTGAGGTCGAGGTCTGAACCAACGGTGCGAGCCATGAGTGTGTCCTTAGTTGAGTCGGGCCGTGCCCGCAAGTGCCGCGGTCAGGGAGACCACAGTCTGGTTAACGGAAGTGTGCGTTACTTCCGCTTCGATTTCAGCACCGCCAACGGTGCGGATGGACACCGTGGGGTTAAACCCAAGGTTGTGGTTGATCGTCCAGCTAGTGCTTGGGCTAGCCTGCGTGTGCGTGTACGAGCTAGCCGCCCCCGCCGTCGCGGAGATAACGGTCTGCGCGCCAGAGTTGTCGATGGTGACGTTGGCCCCGGGGACCACCGGCTTGGTGCCCACCACGCGACCGAACGTGTCGATCTGCAGGGCGAGCAGGGCACCCGCGAGGCTGGGCGTGACCGTAGCGAGATCCAGCACGAACGCTTGGCCACCCTGCTGGACGACGATGCGCCCCGGCTGGCCAGTGATCTCGACGTCGCCGCCAGTACCCGTCCCGCCATCGCCAGAAGTATCTTCTTCGAGCAGCAAGTCGCCACGGGGGTCCACGCGAGCGATGCGCGCACGCAGTAGCTCGCCCAGTCGGACGGCCCGCTGCTCTGGACTGCCGACCGCACCTTGTAGCTCGTCCACGGACTCAAGCAGTCGCGCAACCACCTCGCGGAGATTGTCGTTGTTGAGCCGGGGGATGCCGACCTTACGGACCTTCACGGCGTTTGCTCGAGCCCAATAGCGGTGGTCGCGATGGTAGCCGAGTAGATCGGCACCTTGCCGGTCAGTTCGATCTCCCACAGCGGGCCCTTGACGTCGGACGGCAGGCGGTACGGCTGCTCGTTGCTAACGATCCCTTCCCAGAACAGCACGCGGTCGCACCAGATGCGGACGGTGACCGCCGTGTCGATCAAGGCGCCTTGCCCCGGGATACCCGGGCCGTTGATCGGGAAGCCCACCGGCGAGCGGCGGCCGGCCACGTTGGACACTCCGACTCGGCCGTTCATGGGGAAGTCGTTGAAACGATGCCCGAGCAGGTCCACCGGCGGCGGGGTCATCTCGCCCCACCCGGGAACCACGGGCTGGAAATCGCCGCGTAGCTGGAGCACGGCGAAGTTGCACGGCTTCGGGATCAGGAACGGTTTGGATTTCCACTGGTAGACCAGTCGATCGCCGCGGTCGTCGTCCCACTCCAGCACACGGTCACCGATCGTGACCAGCGTCTGGCCCGTGGTGCGGTCGAGATCCACCGACGACACGCCACTGAGTTCGATGTCGGTAAAGCCTGTGCTCGGGTCATCGAAGCCGATGCTGAACCCGAAGCGCGAGTTGTAAAACGCAAGGTACCGGTTCTGGTACGCCGACGCCCGGATGCCGCGCGGGGAGAACCGCACCAGCCACTCATCCTTGGTCACGTAAGGCAGCGAGATGATGTCGTACCCGGAGGCACTGATCGACACCAGCCCGTCGAAGCTGGGGTACAGCACCGCCCCGGATGTCGCCACGAGGCCCTTGGCCGAGACGCATGGGAGGACCTTGTCGAACTTAGTCAGGGTCATGACCTCTGCGGTCGAGCCCGTAGCCGCGTACGGCTCGCCCTTGGTGGTGACCACCACGGTGTTGCCGAACGTGCCCAGTGCGACGATGTCGTCCTCGGTGGCGAGCTTGTACGACTCCGGCCACGCGTGGGGGCGGTAGGCCGGGGTGAACCACAACTCGCGCCCGCGGAAGCCCGCGAGGAAGCCGCCAGCGACCGAGATGATGCCCGTCAGGTCGTCCGGGGGTGGCGTCCACTCGAACGCCTCGTACACCGGCGCAGACGCACCGTCCGCGTCGGGGAGCGCGTCCACGTAGCTGGCCGGGACCTCGTCCACCTCCCACTCCTTGACGAGGCGGTAATCCACGCCGGTGTCGGAGGTGATGGTCCGGTACAGCCGGAGCTTGGTGACGTTGGCCCACTTCACCGTGTCGTACGTCAGGGTGTCGAGCGCGTCGATGGTCCACGTGCCGTCAATCTTGCCAGAGGCAACGAACGTCGCCGACACCGGCCCCTCCTCGCCGTACGACGTGACCAACGAGCAGATGTACACGCGGGTGACGGTGATCGTACTGACGCCCCCGGTGGGCGTGACTGCCACGCCGGTGAACTCTGGGGTCGGCACGCCGAGATTGAACGCGGGGTCACCACCCTCGATGCGCGCCATGGTGTTGATCTTGACGCCGTCAGAACCTGCCCAGTAAAGCCGCCCCAGCGTCTCGTTGAGCAGCGGGGCCTTGACGACCCACGTGTCCTCTGGGAACGACAGCACGCGCAGCGCGCCGTTGTAGTCATACCGGTAGACGGTGCGGGGGTTCTGGATCTGGCTAGTCGCCACCGTGCGGCCGCGGTTCCACGCGCGAAGCTCCCCGGAGTAGAGCTTCGTGTTCTTGGAGACCTGCGCGTTGGTGTCCGGCAAGTTCTTAGCGCCGAGCCGGGGCACCACGCCGCCGAAGTTGGTGATGCGAAGCTGCGCCATGAGGTTCTCGCTTACGGAATGATGCCAGTGGGGTATCGAGCGCCCCGCATCGCGATAGTATGTACCGCGGACGCAATGACCGCGCCGCCGATGGGGCGGATCTCCACCCTGACGGTGGACTCCGATTCGTACTCACCGATGCCGGTGAAGTTCATTTCCAGCATATACCCAGTGTAGAACGCGAGGTTCTGCCATGTCCCGAACACCGTGCCCGGGGCGATAGAGTGCTGCGGGTCTTTCACCAGTAGAGTGAACCGCGCCTCGTACGCGCTCGCGTTCTGGTTGGGGCCCCATTCGTTGGGGACGAACCGCAGTTCGTTCTCCGAGAACGGGCCACCATACCCAGCCAACCGGCCATCCGAAAACAGAGTGATCGAGTTGAAGTTGTACAACGGCGACGGGTCGAGGCCAAGCGCGTAGGTACTGAACGTCTGGTCAGACAGGCTAACCGCGCTAGTGATCACCGTGATCCGAAGGTCGAAACTAATCACCGCCGTGGCCTGCACCGTCTGGGTGGCCACGTCACGGATCTCAAGCGTGCCGCTGGTCAGCTGCGACACGGGCTGCCCGTTCGCCGCCGTCGTGGTGAGGTCGTCCGCCCACGACAGAGCGTTGATCGCGGTCCATGCCCCAGTCGCCGTCCCGGTGAACGTCGCCCCGGACAACGGGGTGAACCGTGCCTCGTAGTCGGCCCCGGCCACGTTGATGCCCCACTCCGACGCCGAGGTGACGCCCTCGCTCGTGGACAGACGGCCACTGGCCGCCAGAGTGAAGCTGGCGCTGATCGTGCGCGACGCACCTTGCGTGGTCTCGCCGGTGGCGAAGATCGTGCGCGGCTGTAGGGAGATCACGGGGGTCACGCCCACCGGTGCGTCCGCCACTTGAATGGAGTCCGCTATCGTGGCGACACGCCCTTCCGAGTCAACGACCTGCAGGGTGAACGAGAACGTCTGGGTCGGCATATCAGACCTCGGCCAAGTCGCCTGACGCCACCCACTCTGTCGGGGTCACCGCGGTGAACGTCATCACCGAGTAGCGCGCACGCGGCTTAGCCTGCAGGCCCGCCGGGATGCGCAGCGTGATGCCGGGACCCGCAGTCACCGTGGGCTGCCCCACGCCGTACCACATGACATGGAAGAAGTTACCCTGCCGCCAGCTAGTGTTGCCGACGCCGGTGGTGAGTCGCCACGCGCCGGCGCCTGCGCCGCTGTACGCCATCAGAAAGCTGGCGACGCCTGTATTGCCCGAGAACAAGTCAAGCGTAGCCGCGGGCTCCACCTTCACGGGCATGCTGTGCTGCAGGCGGAACGCGATGACGCGACCGTTACCGTCGGTTCCACGCGGGTACAAATAAAGCAGCTGATTGGGGTCTGGATGGTCGATCAAGAGCGCGCCACCACCGATCACATCTTGCGTCCAGCCTTCGAGCGCCGTGTCGGTCTCCAGCCAGCGGACAGGACCAAACACGTTGCCGCCTGCACGCTGGAGGTACGCGTCCTCGTCGAAGTCAACATCCTGCAACTCGCGCAACATTTGCGCCGTGAGCCGCATCTCGATAATCGTCCCCGAGGACCACGCCAGCGGCAAAGTTCCATCGACGCCACGCGACACCACGAGCGTGTCGCCCGTGCGCTCCGTAACGCGGCAGATCTCGAGCGCGCCGGTCGCGGGGTTGATCAGGGTGACGTAGAACCACTGGTCAAGACTGATCGTCGGGAAGCTGATGCCATGCCCGGGGGTCAGCTGCAGCACGGTGTCGATGGTGCCTACGGCGATCGACAAGGTGCCCACTACGTTGTTGGCATATAGGCAGGGCATGGATTACCTCCCGAAGCGCGGGCCACGCGCGGTGCTGATGTTGGGTTGATTGGCGTCGCGGAGTTTTCCACGGATGCCCTGTACAGCGTTGGCGTACCTACGCGCGTACTGGGAAGCGCCTTCGGGGTCGTACCATGGCTTGTTACCGAGCACTTTGAGGCTGGCGATCACACCGTCAGCGATGATCTCGCGGTAATCCACGAACAAGAATTCGGGCATCACCGGATTATCGTTGGTCATCGTGAGCGCGCAGACGACATCCACCTCGACGGTGTGCACCGCGTTCGGAGTCGGGTACAAGTGCACCACGCGCGCCGACGGCGAGTACCAGCGCGTGGGCGTTCCGGCGGGCGGCCGAGCACCGTAAGGCGCCCTCGCGTCTTCGGGGAGCGCGCCGATGGGGCGGCCGTCGCAGGTGACCGAGATGATCGAGTACGGGTCGCAAATTTCGGGGTCGGCCGCGACGGGGGCGGGCAGTATTTCTACGAGCAGGTTGAACGCCACCGTGGACGGAGTTTCATTCGCGCTACCTTGATTGAACTGCACCGCGTCAACCGCCACGGGATCGGCCGTAACGCCGTTGGTGATCACGATAGGCGTCGGCGTGTACTGGCGAATTAAGTTGTCGAGGTCCGGTCCCGTCGTGTTCGCGTACGACACGGGAGTGCCACCGGGGAACGCCGAGAACGTGGACTGCGTCGTTACGGTGTAGTAGACACCGCTGATGTAAGACAGTTCTCTCCACTCGGAACTGTCACCAAAAAAATACAGTGGTAGCGGTGTGAGTCGCACTCGCGCACCGACACCTATGGTGCCGATGTTGAGTGTCGCCGACATCGAGTTGGTGGAGTCGGTGTACTCCCCCGATGACGTAAGTGACCAGATGCTTGTAGTGGGGTTGTACGACACGGTCTCGTCGCCGTTACCCGACACGTTGCCGAGTGACACGGCCGCCCCGGCGGGCTGCCACGTGTCGCCCGGAGGCCCACCGCCACCTCCACCGATCACACCTTCGGTCGCGTCGTATGGCGAGAGCAAGTAGTCGTTGACACCTGCTTCGGTCGTGATCGTTACGCGCTTGCGCCATAACGTTGTACGACGGCAGAACTCACGCGTGACCCGACGGATGTGGTAATCGACCAGTGGTGTTTCCACCGCCGGTACATACGGCAGGATCAGGTCGTAGAGTTCGTTGAAATCGCGGTTCGCCACGTCACACTCCCTGCAGTAGGGTCTGGGTCAACTGTGATTTCATGGTCATCGCGCGACCGTCCACTGCGAACTCATCGTCGCGGAGTTCGGCACGGCCAGCGATGTAATGCGCGAGCCCTTCAAAGATCGAATCCGGGGTGGGCAGCGCGTTGTTGATCGTACCCTCCGTGACCTGTGGCAGCGGCGCGGTGTATTGCCCGATAAAAAGATCCGGCCGCACGCGCCGAACGGCGGCAATGCCCTCATTGAGGAACCCGATAAGCTGCGGACGCAGGTAGCGAGTACCGTTGTCCTGCAGGATCTCGTATGCGCGATCAAGCGCGCGCTGGCCGGTGTAAGCCATGGCTTACGCCTCGATCTCGCCAGCCGGCGGAGGCGGAACCAGACCCGAAGGCGGCGCCGGAGGAGCAGGCACGGTTTCAACCGTAGTCGGGGTCAAGTCGATCACGTCGTTACGACGCGCCAACAGGGCCTCGCGGCGATTCTGTTCGCTGTACTCGGTCTCAGACACCGGCTGCCACTCGGTCGGGTGCTCGTCCTGATAGTAGATCGAACGACCGTCGGGGCCTTCGCCGATGGACTGCATCGCGGGGTAAATAACGCCGTTCGAGAGCGAACGGTAGAACTGGTGTTTGGAGCCGGACATGGGGAAACCTCCAAGAAGAAACCCCCGGCAAGGACGCTCGGGGGTTTCAGGTTACACCAAGTACCGCTGGTTGCGTTACGCCTTGACGATGATCGCTTCGGCGAGGGCTTCCGGGTACACCACCTGACGGCCGTAGACCAGCAGGCCGCGCATCAGATCACCGAAGGTGGACTCCGCACGGAGCTTCTCGGTCTTCGTCAGCTGGGTAGCGAACGTCATGGCCTTCGGGTGGATCGCGTAGATCGCCTTGTTGGCCGCGTTGCCCGGGGACGGCAGCAAGTTCGAGGTGTAGATCTCGAAGCGGTCGATCGTACCGATGCGGCCGTTACGGACGATCGAGGTCGAGTCGCCCGCGAGCGATGCGTCCTTGAGTTCCGACTTCTTGATCAAGCCAGCGAACCATGCCGGGACGACCAGCTTGCGGCCGGACTCCGGGATGTTCTGCTCGTCGAGCACGGTGCCGAGGTCAACGATGAGGTTGATCGGGTTGACCTGACCTGCGCCGTTACCGACCTGCAGGGGGGCAGCCGAGGTACCGAGGCTGATGTTGGTCGAGATGCGACCGGCGGTCAGGCCGCGGTTAGCCGCGATGGCCTTACCGAGCAAGAACGCGAGACCGTTGGTATCGACCGTGATCTTGAGGCGCTCAGAGGCATCTTCCGCCCATGGGCCCATCATGCTCATGAACTGCTGAACGTCCTGCACGTCATCCAGCTGGAAAGCCCAGTAGTGACCTTGGTCGATCAGCAACTCGGTCGTTTCCGTGGTCGGACGCTGATAGGTCAGCGTGTCGCCCATGCGGTAGTTCGAGATCGAGATTGCGGGGACACGGTTCATGATGACCTTGTCACCCATGTTGCGGATCTCACCTTCGTACTCGGTGTTCGAGATCTGCGGCAGGATGGAAGCGTCGTAGAAACGCTCCAGCAGCTTTTTCGACCAGAGGGTCGGGATCAGCGTGCCGGACGTGTCAACCATTGCCGGCGTAGCGCCGGGGTTAAGCGGGAAAACAGCCATGATGGGCTCCTAGTGGGGTTATTGCTGCACGCGACCCTCGATCGCTGCAGCCATGATGTCGGCTTCTAGCTCCCGGAAAGTGGGAGCGTCGATCTTCCCCTTAGCAAAATCGTCGTACACCTTGGCCGCTTCCGCCTGTTTCCAGATCTTCCCCTTCGGCCGAGCGGCAGATGGGACGGGCTGGGGCGACGCGGAACTTGACGGCGCAACGAGAGTTTTGGGGTCGATTCGGCCAGCATCGCTTTTGGCCCCACCAGAGGCCGTGTCCGATTTGCCGGTTTCACGCTTAAACGCTGAGAAAATCGCGATGACTCGCCCTGCGTCCAAGTTACGGTGCGCGTCCTGCAAGAGGTCATCGCGCCGCATGCCCGTCATCGGATCAGTTTCAGCAAGCCATGTCAACCACTCGGAGGTGGCATTAATCTTTTCCCAGTCAGCATGGCGCTCGCTAACCGTGGCGTAGAATTTGTCCTGAGCCGTGGCCGCGGCGGTTTTAACCGCTGACGTCGCCGTAGCGGTGGTTTCGTTGAGGCCCTTTTCCAGACGGTCAAGGCGCGCAACGATGGTCTGGAGCGGCAGGCTTAACGTGTCGTGGGCCGCGCGGCGGATCACGCCGATCAACTCCTCGCCGTACTCCTCACGATCTTTGGCCGTGAGCTTGCCGACGGCGGTGGTCACTGGAGCCGCGGCAGGTGCCGGGGCGGAACTCACGCGGCGCGCAAGCTCATCCATCTGCTGGCGGAGGACGCCGACTTCCGCGCCTTGGCGCGCAAACATCCCCTGCAGCGTGTTGTGTTTGTGCTCAAGCTCTTTGTAGTCGCGCTCCAGCGCCGACGGCGTCGGGGCAGCGACTGGCTCGACCTCTACCACGGTGCTCTCGTTAGCCACCACTGGGGCGTCTTGCACGGGCGGGGCGGGGAGATCCGCGCTGTTCTGGGCCAACTTCAACAGGGTAGCTTCGGCAAGACTGGCTTCTTCACGGATGCGTTCGGCGCGGCTCATTTTGTAAGTTCCTTTAGATCATTGAGGATAGATTCAGCCTCCTGCGCACGGCCTTGCGACACGTGCATCTGGGTGGGCTGGGTGGTGTACACGGTGGCGTGTGAGTGGTCTTTGGCCCGAGCATCGAGCCATTCCAACAACGCCTCGAACTCAGGAAGATTCCTGAGCCGTTGAAGCTGTGTACGCCGTTTCGCTTCAACTTCTTTGGTGCGCTTCATTTGCGCTTCGCCTTCGTGGCTTTCTTCACCGGCTTACGCACTTTCCCGCCGCCAGCCATGGCGACAGGAGTGGGTTCGCTGCGAAACCCGGGCTGCGTCTCTACCGCTGGACGGATCGCCTGCTGGGGCATCGGAGCGCCCCGCTGTGCGGCCGTCTTGACGCGACTTGCGGCTTCCGCGCCGGACATCGGCATGGGGTTGGTAAGCGGAGGTGGCGACACGCCCATGGGGCGATTGCCGCTCGGCGCCATGGTCTTCGGCGCGGCCACGGGGTTGTTCAGGGCGATCTGCGTCGGGCGCTTTACCGCCGTCTTCATGGCGCTCATCGCGTTGCGTGCGCGGTTCATCGGGGGCTTCATCATGATCAGGACATTCCGGGGTTGTTGGCCGCGGGGCGGGCCATCCCTTGCGCGGGGTTGCCGTTAGAGGGTCCGCCGCCCGGGCCAGCCTGCGGCATGGCCATGGACGCCTGTTGCGCGGCTTCGATCGCCTTGGCGTCGTTCGGCAGGGTCTGCGCGGTCGGCAGGCCGAGGTCTCGAGCAATTTCCTTGAGGATCGTCTGACGACCCTGCAGGCCAGTGAGTTGCATATCCACCGGATTGGTCGTGATCTGCAGGAACTCCAGACGACGCATGCGCAGCGTTTCGCGCTGAACAAGCTCGACCGCACCGCGAGCGCGGACCGTCAGGTCGCCTTCGATCACGATGTCCGGGCGCGTCAGTGCGAGGTACACGTTCAGGTCTTGCACCGTGAGTTCGATGACGTTCTGGTCGATCGACGCCACGGTCTGTTTGATGGTGCGGTTCGACGCTTCCATGAGCATCGACAGGCCGGACGCAGTGCGCGCAGCACCGCCAGATCCAGTCGCGTTGCCCTGCATGTAGCGCGGGAGGCTCGACATCTCGTCGGCCATCTGCGCGAAGCGCTCGTACACGCCGAAAAGCTCTTGCGCGTTGCTGTTGGGTTGGAAGAACTCGACCGGTTTGACCGTCGATCCCACCATGCTGTCGGTGGTGCGAAACATCTTCCACGGCCAGAGGCGCGTCGCGTTCTGGTCGTTCTCCGCCAACTGGTCTTCGTTGATGAAGCCCATCGGACCAGAGGCGATAGCGAGGTTGTTGCACAGCGCGCGCAGCGCTGCGTTGGCCACGCTCTGGATGTCGTCGATCAGGTCGGGGATGCCATGGCCATACGGCGATCCCGGGATGCGCTCGAAGCTGTCCACGTAGAACGGCTTGCGGCCCGTGGGGTGCGGGTTCTTGCGTACGCCGACCACATGGTTACCGACCATGTACACGGTGCAGTTGAAGAAGCCACCGGGGTCCGGCACGTCTTCGGTCGTCATGCCCCAGTCGATCAGTAGCTGACCCTTGATCGTGTCGTGTAGCTCCAGCATCGGGAACGGACGCGAGCTTGAGCCGGACTGATCGCCCAGTGGGCGACTGTCGCGCTGCTCGTACTCAGCACGCTCCGATTCCACGTAGTCGAACCACTCAGACATGGCGTCCGGGTTGAGTTCAAGCACCTCGTCGATCTTCGCCGCGTTGTAGTTCGGCAGGTCGCGCAGGGCACGCAGCGCCACCGGGGCGATGGGGTAGCGATGGATGATGTAGCCGTCTTGCGGGTTCTGCGCCCATGGGGCGAAGAACACGTCGAACGGCGAGCACCGCTCCCACTGCATGGTGGGCTGCTCCACTGCCGTCGGCTTACCGCCCTCCCACCGCATGACGCTCTGCATGCGGACGATGGGGCCCTTGAGCACTGCGAACGGGAAGCAAGCAACGTCGCCGAGGAAGTCCCAGAGCGCGTTGTAGAACCCGCCTTCCCAGAGGATGTCGTCGATGGCGGCCTCGCGCGTGCGCAGGGCGTCCATGGCGAGTTTGTGCTGCGCTTCCATGATCTGGGCGCGCAAGTCGGTGCGCCGCTTCGCGATGACTTCTTCCGGCACCGGTGCACCGGACAACTGCGCTTCGGAGACTTCCGCCGCGATCAGCGTCTCGACGGCGGCCATGGCGTCGTCACCCGGGAGCGACGGCACGGGGGAGGGCTCTAGCGCGTACGGGCGGTCGGTCGAGGTGTAGATCTCGCGCAGTAGCGCGCCGGTACCGCGAACTTTGCTCGCCGTGATGCGGGCATACACTTCGGAGCCACCAAACTCTTTGATCGCCGCCAGCGTCTGGTTGTCGTATTCGCCGCGCATCGCGCGCATCGCGGTCAGCATGCGGTCGTCGATGCCGTTGGTCTGGCGTGACGTCTTCGCAGCGTCGAAGCACTTGCGCACGTATCCGGCCAGCCCGGGGAACGGGTCGGCTGGGGCAGGCGGCGGTAGCGCCATGGCCTGCGGTGCGTAGCCCGGGAGCACAGACTCCGCGGGTTGATTGGTGAGCGCCGCTCGCAAAAACGGCGTAACTTTTTGAGTAGGCAAAGACACGAGGGCGATCTCCAGCTATCGTGGCGTGGTACGCCGCAATTTCGAGTATGGGGTAATCCGCATGTACACGCCACTTCCGCTAGTCTCTTGTGACATCCCGGTGGATTTCCTCCGGCATAAAGCCCCGATACTTGCCCGCGACCTCGCGATGCAGTTAGGCAGCGGCGAAGACCTCGCCGCGCACTGGGGGTTGACGTCGGCCCAGTGGTCCGCGCTGACGTCCATGCCCGTGTTTACCGATATGGTCCGGCGGGCGACGGAAGAACTGGCCTCGCCTGATGGCCTCGCCGAGAAGATCCGCCGCAAGGCAGCGCTGGCGGTGGACAGCGGGATAGTCGATGTCGTCGGCATCATGGTGAACCCGCAAGCCAGCGCGTCGCTCCGGCTGGAGGCGTTCTCGGAACTCAAGGAACTAGCGGGGCTGACGAAGAACGCCACGCAGGCCGGCGCCGCTGGCGTCTCTGGCCCGATCATCCAGATCAACTTCGGCGACAACACGCCAACCAAGTCGATCACCGTGGGCACGACTGATGGATCTGACGCATGAAGGTCTACAACGCAGCACGCACCATTAGCCAATTCGCGGCGCTTGACTCGCGAATCCAGCTGCTGCTCGGCCCCATCGGTGGCGGCAAGACCACCGGCGTTTTGATGAAGACGCTCAAGCTCGCGCACGAGCAGACGCCTAACGCCAACGGTGAGCGCAAGACGCGCTGGGGTGTGGCACGTAACACACGACCACAGTTGCGCGACTCCGTACTCAAGACCGTGTTCGACTGGCTCCCGCCTGACGGCAAGCGGATCATCTGGCGCGAGAGCGACATGTCGTTGCTGCTGAACTTCCCGCTGCCCGACGGCACGGTGGTACGCAGCGAGTATTTGTTCCGCCCGCTCGATACCGCGGAGGACGCACAGCGCCTGCTGTCGGTGGAATACACCGGCATCTGGTTGTCGGAGTTCCGCGAGATCCCCCTCCAGCTGCTCACCGATGCGCTCTCGCGTACCGGTCGTTACCCGAGCAAGACGGACGGTGGAGCCACGTGGCACGGCGTGATGGGCGAGTCGAACATGCCCGTCCGGGGCTCGGAGTGGTTCAACTACCTCGAACTCGACCGCCCCAGCAACTGCATCGTGCTCAAGCAGCCCAGCGCACTGTCGCCTGCGGCGGAGAACACCGAGTTCCTGCCTGCGGACTATTACAGCGCGCTGCTCGACAGTGCGACGCCGCGATGGGTGCAGGCGCATATCACGTGCGAATACCCGGACTCGCTCGACGGCAAGGCCGTGTATGGCCAGAGTTTCGAGTCAAGTCGCCATGTTGCGCCGTCGACGCTGCGGCCGATGCCCAACACGCTCGTGTTGATGGGCGTGGATCAGGGGCGCAACCCAGCGGCAATCTTCTCTCAGGTCGACGCGAGCGGGCGCTTGCGCTTACTCGGCGAAATATTTGCGAGCGACTGCGGTATGGAGAAGTTCGCGCGGCAGTACATCCGCCCTTACGTTGTCTCGCGCTTCGCGGGCATGCCGATCCTCGCGGTCATCGACCCCGCCGGCCGAACCAAGAACGACGTCAACGACGTCACTCCGTACGACATCCTGCTGCAGGCAGGCTTCAAAGTCATCACGGCACCGACGAACGATGTCGAGCGCCGAATCGAGGCGGTGGAGCGTTTCCTGTTGACCCACGAAGGCTTCCTCGCCTGCCCTACCCATTGCCCGAAGACGATCGACGGCCTCGCGAACAGCTACCGTTTCAAGCTCAAGACGAACGGCGAGCCGGAGGACCGGCCGGAGAAGCGCCATCCGATCAGCGACCTACAGGACGCGCTGCAGTACGCCGCGCTCCAAGCAGGCGGTACGCACTACGGTCGCGTGGTCGACCGCGCAATGCGTCGCCATGGGCAGTCCTACTCGGAAGCGCGCACGGCTGCGCCACCCACTCGCGGCTGGACATGATCAAACGGTCGGCAACGTGCCGGTCAGCTGCGGCCGGCCGCCATCGGGGACGGTGGGCGACACCGTCACTCCTCCGGGTAGCTCACCACTGATGACGGTCACGGCGTATGGTCCTTTGCCCCCAGTCAGTGCGTACTGGTAGGCGTAAGCGTCCCCCTCAAACCCGTTGGGTGCATCACCGGACAACTGCAACGCCTTACGGCGCGCAGCGAGCGGCGGCGGGTAGAGGAGGAAGTGGCTCACTTCTTCGCCTTACACATGGCGCAAGATCCTGCGGCTTTACCGCATTTCGCGCACTTACCGGCTTTACCTTTTACGGCGCCACCGCCTGCCATGTTTCGGGGCTGCGGGGTCGTGGTCGGCTTCGGCTTGCCGTTGACGGCGTCGTCGACGATCTGGTCGTACTGCTTGTCGCGCTCGCGACCATTCACCGACAGTGGGCCAACGCGCGACGGGCCAGCAGCGGGCGCTGCGGGACGCGGGGTCGGACGCGGTGCGCGGGAGGCCACCTGCGCCCCACGCTGGTTCTTCGCCGCGGCGAGCGCGCGATCACCCACAGCGACGCGGGCGCGACCGTCGGAGACGGGTCGGCCGTTGAGCATGGCGGAGTCGCGGCCCATGGGCGCGTCGAAGCCGACGCGGACGTTGTTCTTTGGACGGGTGCCCTTGGGCATGGTCGTTACTCCGGGGTTGGAGCCGCCATGCTATCCCTGCGCGACGTGGCGCTCAAGCGGCAGGGTGAGTGACCCTTCGCGGCGGTGCCAGTGGTACCCGGGCCACGGCACGGTCACGCACGGGCGTAGCGCCTGCAGGGGTAACTCCGGGTGCTTGTCGCCCCGGAGGCTGATCTCGTTCAAATACGGCAGGGCTGCGTCCCGGCGGACGATGATGCCGTGGTGTGCGAACTTGTTGATCTTCGGCGCACTGCCGTCGGCGGGGTGTTCCCACTCCCACGTGTGGACCATGCGCGCCTCGGGCGTGATGGCTTCCTCGAGGATGCGGTACAGCCCCGGCTCGATGCGGTCGTCTGGATCTACCCAGCTAACCCACTGCGCTCGCGACTCGGCGATGGCCTTGGCCCGACAGAACCCGAGGCGGCCCTTACCACCGATGACGACGCGGACCCGCACCGGCTCGTGGCGCAGGACCAGCATGATCCCTTCGATCGGGGGGTCGTGCCCCGGGGTGTAGACGATGTGGACGTCAATCATCTGACGGGATCGTGTACAGCTTTAACTCGACTCCTCGACGTAGGGCCTGCTGGCACGCGCGGTGGTTCACGGCGCTGCAGCGGTCCAACTCCGCCTTCATCGGTACCGTGACCTGCACGGGGTACGTATCCCACACGCCGGGGTCGTCGGGGTTCTCGGGAGCCCACTCGGGCACGTCGGTGACGCACGCCTGCCAGCACGCGGGGTCAACGTCGAGCACCGCCGGGGGTAGCTCCGGCTTAGGGTTCCGACACGACGTGAACCCGAACAGCGGGAGGCACGCGACGATGATCAGCGCGATGCGGTTCACGGCTTGATGCCCCAACTGATGAGGCCCCGGATGCACGCCGCGTACAGGGGGTTCAGGACCCGCTTCAAGTCTGGCTCACGCACGCTCGCGATCATGGGTCACCTCGTCCGATACTGTTCCATGCCTCGACGCGGTCCGCGCCCGGGGCACATGTGGGGGTGGGGAGCTTAGCGATCAGGCCGCTGAGTCGGGCCAGCGTCGCTTTCTCGCGGTTGTGGATCTCGTTGATGCTGGCGAGCAGCGTGGCACGGTCGGCACCGGCGAGCGCGATCTGGGCGCCGAGCAGGTCGGTGCGCCCCTCGTATGCCGACGCGATGCCCTCGACTCGGGCGACCTGCGCAGCGTGCGCGCACTCCAGCTTACCCGTGAGCACTTTGTGGGCGAGCCACAAATTCGCACCGACGCTGGCGAACAGGGCGATGCCCAGCCCGACGATTAGCTTGAGGTCGATCATGGCGCGGGCACCTTAGAGAGTAGCGACCACAGCGCGGTGCCGATCAGGCCCAGCAGGCCCAGCACGCCGAGACCCGCACCCTTGAGCACGTAGTCGATCATGGGCATGCGCTTCTCGTACTCGGTCATCTTGTCGGTCAACTTCTCGATGGCCTTGAACGCACGCTCCATGGCGGCACGCGTCTCGCTGTGCTGCGTTTCGAGGATCACGAGTCGCTCCAGCGCGTCAGCGATGCGGGTATTCGTCTCCTGCACGCTCTGTATGGATGACTCCATGTTGTGCAACCGCTGGTCGATACTCATGTCGTTATCTCCCGCGCGACTCGCGCCTCGTCCCGCCGCCTGTTGCATAGTCCCGTCCCGTTTTGTTTGTCGTTGGCCCAGACTCGGCAGCTGGCTTCAAGTTGTCGCGCGACGCAGGCCGCATCGACCGGCTCTGAGGTCAAGCATACATCGCGGATCGCACGTCGCTCCAGCCTCCGATCCCCGGTCATCGCGGGCCCGCGGTTGTAAGTCTCCACCGTCAGGGCACACCGCACCCCAATGGGCGCTCGGTCAAACCCCCGCCCGTACGCTTGTCGGGCCAGCCGCATGTAGCGCGGCGCGGAGCTTGCGTCGAAGACCTCGGTGGCCAAGGCCCAGTGCACGACCACTCCGCGGTAGTACGGCACCAGCCCACGCGCGGCTTGCCCCGTCACCCCCGAACTGGCGGAAAGCCGTACGTTGTCGGGGTGCTGCGCCCAGTCTTCCCGGATGACATGGACCGGCTGGTGACCACCGTCGTAGCCCAGACCCCACGTGACGCCTGACGCGCCCCCGGGCCAGATCGGGCTTTGATACTTGCGGTCGTACTGCGCCTTCGAGCCGACCTCCCATCGCACGATCAGATCGCGGATGCACTGCGCTTCATGGGGTGCGGCCTGCGCGTAGTTCGCAGCGAGCAGTACGAGTAAGAACATCACGACGAACTGCGCGCGATCGAAGATCAGTTTGCGCCAGCTGTTCTCTGCGTCGACACCAAAGGGTTCGTTGTCGATGATCGCAGAGTGGGCTTTCTCCTCGTTTTCCGAGAGATCGCTCCAGTAGGCTTTCTTCGCAAACCACGTGATCCACAGCACGCCAATCACACCAAGCGCGCGGATCGCGAAGTCCATCAAGATGGGGCCAAGCTCGACAACGGCGAGCCCGCTCCACCATGTAAAGAACCAGCCGGCGGACAGCAGCGCCGCGATGACGGGAAGCCACACGGTGACTTCAACGTTCTGGCGTACGAACGCGCGTATGCGAGTGAACATGGGGTAACTCCGCGGTGGGGTGCGGGGGGAGGGTAGCGCAGAACTTTATGGGGTGCGAGGGCCTAGCATTTAATGGGGTACGGGGGTTTTATCGTATTAAGTATTTTCGGGGAAAAATATTTCTGGTTGAGGTAAAGGGGGGGCCACCGGGGGGTCGGGTCGTGGTCCAGTACCCCCCCACCCCGTGACCGTAATTAGTCGGTGATTAAATCCACCACGTTGTGGGGTTAAACCTTGACATTTCCACCAGCTTGTGCGATACTTGCACTGCGTCGGGCGTCTTGCCTGCCGCCTCTGACTTAGTCAGTGATTAATTCCTTAGAAGGATGAATGCCATGACCACCACCAAAAAAGCCCCCCGCGTTCTGGCCGTTGAAGCAGTGCGCACCCTTTCCACGGCCACGGCCATCGCGTGGGTTGCCTTGTTCAAGGCCGCTTTCGCAGGTTGGGAGCCCACCCCTGCAGACGTGGGCGCCGTATGGAAGGAAGGCGGCGCCGAATTGAAGGAAAGCGCGTGGGGGGTTTATTCCTCGAAGCTGGCGCAAGCCTTCAAGCTGGCGAAAGCAAAGAAGCCGCTCCCCGACTTGACCGGCCTTACGTCGGCGCGGCAGGTGCAGGACGCGGTTGATAGCGCGTACAAGGCCGCCGGACTTAAGTCTGCGAAGGGTGCCCCCGTTGGCGCGGATGCTGCAGCACGTGAGGCGGCGAAGGCCGCGGCGGAGGCTTCCAAGGCCGCCATGCTCACGGCGAAGGCCGCGGCAGCGAAGGCCGAAAGCGCCCAGTTCGTCGCGGCCGTGCAAGGCGCGAAGGCCGCGGATAAGGCGAAGGCCGCGAAGGCCACGGCGGAGGCTGATGCTGCTATTGCCGCGGCGCTGGCCAAGGCGGAGGCTGCCAAGGTCGCGAAGGCCGCGGCGGACACTGCAAAGGCGGACGCGATGAAAGCGAAGGCCGAAAAGGCAGGCCCCACCAGCACCGCGCCCAAGGCCGCGACCCAAGCGGAGCGCACCAATGCGCGCAAGATTGCGCAGGATGTCGCCCACCAGCTGGCGGCTCTGGCCACGCGTTGCGCCGCGGACCCCATCCTCCGGGGCGCGATTGCCGGAGCGCTGGCTAACGTTGAGACCATGACGCGCAACATGGTCGGCGCGATTGACGAGGCCACCAGCGCAGCCAGCGTTGGCAAGGGCGAATAAGTCGCAAGGCGAGACCCCGCGACCCCGCTGCCGAAAGGTGGCGGGGTTTTTTGCGTCTAGGGCTCGTGACATCCGGCGGACTTCCCGCCACGTAACAAGCTGGGGGGAAACATCCTGATGTGAAAACCCTTCACACGGTTGAGGGGTTTTTCCTCATAGGATCGGCTAATGGCTACTGGATGGCGTCGCCGTATACGATTTAAACGCCAATTAATTTATGGATCATGGTACTGCGGTATGGTAACTCACCCCATGCAGGCAAGGCCGGTTTGCGGGGAGCTAAGTGGGGTGAGGCCACGGCACGCCCAATAAATAGGGGGTTTTGGGGTGTGGCAATCGTAGTAACTTGGTATACGCTGCCCGTTCAATCGGGCAGAGGTTTGACGGTTTTAGCGTTTGGGGGTGCCGCTAATAGCGGCAGCGTATGCAGGGAAAGCCCGAATTGGGGGTATTATTATTACTTATTCTTATCTAGTAATTAATAATAACCCCATATTGGGCAGTGCCCGATGTAACATCCATGACTACGCCAAACAAGAGCCTCACGCGAGGGGCGGAACAAGCTAGCAGATATGTTTTGAGATGAAACCCCCTCACCCCATGGGGGGCTCTCGTTTTTTACCTCGGGCAGCGGGCAGCGCATAACATCGGCATGAAACCGTCTACACAAAAATCCCACACGACTTAATCAGCGATTAAACCGAACCCCCGAACCCTCTCTCCATTTAATAACTTGCCCTAGATCGCTAAAACGCCTTGCCTGCGGCCCTGTCAGCGCATAACATCCGCCTAATGTGAAATGTGACATATTCGACCCATGCCGTGACCGTGCCGCACTTAGACCCGCTACAACCCGCGCCGTTGGCACGTAACAACTGAGATGTCACTTTCTAACGTTGTATTTTGAATCGGACAAGTGTTATGTTTTGTTTAATAAAATGACGTTCGACTACGCCTTGACAACTCGATCTATTTCTGGTATACTGCTCTTGTGACAGGGACAAATGCGTCCGCTGCTCACGGGTGCTGCACCTAGCGACGCGCTGCACCCCTCATCGGTTGAATTGTCGCGATACCGCCATTTAATCACCAATTAATAAAGGATCACCGTCATGACTGCTTCCGCGTTTGACAACCTCGTCCACCGTGCGCTGCTTGCGCTCCTATGGGGTGGCACTGCAGGCGCGCACCGCGCCATCCGTCGGGCTGAGCGTGAGCTTGGCCTGCGTGGCGGTGCCATCCGCCTCGACACACTGCTCGAGTCCGTGCCATGAGCAAGCGCACCCCCAAAACCCCCAGCGTGCCGTTCCTCCACGCGCTAGGCGGGTTCGACCTCAAGGCCCTGTCCGAGGAGGGCTACGCCGTTGGTGCCATCCAGATTGGCTCCGTCACCATGCACGTGGTGGTCCTGCGCGTGACCGTCAACGACGAGGGCTGGATCGAGTACACCGGCACCACGGACGGCGGCGACAGCGACCTCGATGCGATCCTCGCCCTGATGGGCGATGGCGCAGGCACGCCCGCCCTGCACACGTACGACGGGCACAAGTACCTCATCGGCTGCATGCCGTACGGCAATTAATCATCAACTAAAAGGAAATCCACATGTACGCTTATCACTTCAACATCGGGAACAGCACCGACGGTGGCATCGGTTGCTCTGCCAACATCGTGGCGTTGAACCGTAAAGCGGCCGTCGCCCGTCTCCGCATGCTGCTCCCCGACATGGTCCACATCCACGCAGTCGCACCCCTGCACCCCACCGAGTACATCAACGTGTACTTCAACGCGCAGGCTATCGTGATCGGAGACATCGACGACGCCCGAGAGGTGAGCGAGACCCCGACACCCGACCAAGCCCCAGAGGTGAGCGAGGACACCACTGGTCGAGGCGATCTTCTGCGCGCCGAGCTTGAGCAGTTACGCACTGCACGCCTGACGACCGACACCCTGCTGATCAACGCCGCACCGGGGCAGACGCTGACCGGCGTGGGCGTCGTACTGTGGCACGTGAACCGCGCCAAGGTGCTGGGCAACGACCCCGTCACCGCTGTGCTCGGGCTGATGGAGGCTTACCCGCACTCGTCGATCTACAACGCGTCGGTGGAGTGGCTCGCGTCGCGTGCCCGTGGCGAGGCAGAACTCTGATGACTACTGCACTCGAACTCGAAGATGAGTACGGCCACTGGGGCGAGCACCCCGTGTACCCCGTCGCGGACTGGCAGTACGAAGCCGCCAACAACGACACCCGCCTTGGCTACTGGGAGTGGGTGTCGAACAAGATCGCCAACGAAGACGAGGGGGACTGAGTATGTACGCCACGCTCGGTGCCGCGAGACTCGCTAAACGCCAGTGGTACGCCGCTGGTGGGTTCGCTAACCCCCGCTGTTTCCGGCAGTACCGGCGGGGCTGGAGGTACTACATGAGGATCGGGTCATGAGCCACGACCTCTTGTTCCACGCGCTGCTCACGGCATGGATACGCACTGGCGACGAGAAGCTGGTGCCATCCATGGTGGCGTGCGGCATGTGGGACTACCAGATAGCGCTGCGCACGGTCGTGAACGCAACGAAAGAGATTTACGGCCTTAACTTCCCCGGCACGTGGTTCGCTACCCGAGTGTACCGAGCGATGAACTCCCCCGGCTGCGAGGCGGAGTACATGCGCGAGGCCCGATCCATTCTCGAATCAGTATTGAAGGCGTTTAACCATGAGAAGAATCTTTAACCACGTGTCGGAGGCGAAGCTCACCGCCATCATCAAGGCGCGCGATGACGCACTGGACAAGGCGAATGAGCGCAACGATGAGCGCATCCTCACGCTTATGCGTAAGCACCTCAAGCAGTTCAACCTGCAGAACCACACCATCGAGGTGAGCTACGGCTTTCTCAACGTGCGCCGCAAGGGCGTACTAAAGCACGCGTTCTACTACAACGAGGTAGACACGCGCCGACAATCACTCAACGAGCAGATCGACCTCATCCTCGATGCGGCGAGCGACCTGCAAGCGCACTACATGCAAGTGTCGCAGGTGGTGTGACCTATGGGGCGCTCACCACCGACTCGTCCTAACCTTCGGATAACCACCATGCGACCACAACCAAAAGACCCCAGTGCGTTTGCGCTCATGGTGGTGCCGATCTACCGCGGGCTGCTCGCCAAGGGAGACTGGGCCACCATGATCGGGCAAGGCCCCCTGATCTGCGACAAGCTAGGCATCACGGGCAACGCGACCATCGCCGAGTTCGTGGTGACCGCTCAGTTCGTGAGACTCGCCGAGGACATCCTCTGCGATAAGGGCCACCCCGCCGTGCAGTCACTCAGCGACCACCTCATGCTGGAGTGTGCGGCAGTCATCGACATGAAGCCGTACGGCAAGATGAACGGCGAGAACGTCCACGCTGCACAGTGGGCATGCAAGATCGTCCAGTACCACCCCATCCAATTAATCGAGGATTAATTCATGAGAGCCAACAGCAAGAACATCGTCGGCTACATCCACAGGCAAGTCGCACGGCAGGTCGCCCATGGGCTGCAGGTGCTGGAACACGAGTACCCATTCACTCGCGAGATGCTCCGTCGTACCGCGGCGCAGCCGCATGGGCGGCTCGGCTACAGGGTGATGACGCCGCTCGGCCGGGACCGCGCGCTGGTCGATTCGTACGGCACCGTGCCGAGCACGAAGAACGACCACGTGCGGTGCCTGTTCGTATGTCGTGTCGTGCGGCCCGAGCACGGTGATGGCTACTGGTTATGTTCGCCACGCTACGTCGGCGCCGCGTACATCCTGCACTCGACAGTCATCGCCGCGCAGCATGGTGGCGCCCTTGGATGGGCGACGTGCATGGGCGGGTTCGACACCAGCACAACCCGCAACCGCCTGAGTGCGCTCACGGGCATGTCGTTCTACCAGAGCAAGGGCACCCAGTATTGTGGGAACATGCCCATCGACCCACACCGCGTGTACGTGCACCCATCGGGCATCGCGTGGCCCATGCCGGCGTACGACACCCCAGTGGACTGGCTCGAAGCACGAGCTACGCACGATGAGGAGTTTCAATATGCGTGACCCCCAGACGATCGTATTCGTGTACACCCTCATCCGCATGGCGCTCGCGGCACTACAAGTGCTGGCCTATGCGGTGTTTGTGCTGCTCATGGTGATGCTGCTCTGGGCAGTGTTCGCTGTCGAACCGGGGAGGGGCTGGTCATGGCCGATGTAGACCCGCGCCTGCTCGCACTCGCGACCAACGTCAAGGAGATCTTGGCGCTGTACGAAAAGAAAGACCAGACCATCCTCGACTTGATCGAGGCATGCCGGTGGGAGATCGTGACCTCGCGACCCTACAACCACACGGGGCACCCACGTGACAACGCCGCCAGAGACCAAAAGCGCAAAGTCCTCATCCAAACGCTCGACGCTGTGCTGGAAACGGCGGGCCGTCCTGTGTCAGGACTGCGGGGTTACTGCAACCCCCCAACCAACGATCGCGGTTGACCTGTATTGTCCCGTGTGCTTCAATGATCCTAACGTGGACGAAAGTTGTAGTGTGATGTTGGTGACCATCAATTAATCAGGAGTTAAATTCATGAACACTATCGAATTGAGAATCGGCAAGCGGCCCGTGCTGTTCGACGTTGCGGACACGCTCAAGTACCCCACGTGGCGCACGCCGGCCGCGTACCAAGTGACTGATCTGGGTGACGACAAGTGGCGCGCCGATCTAGTGATCCGGCAGGGCGTGCGCTACGGGAACAACCCACTGCGTAACCGCGTGCTGGCCGAGGCGCGCAAGCGCTACCCCGGCACCCCCGACAACGCGTCGATCGTGTTCGATCTGACCGTGGGCTTCGACTACAAGGTGACGGAGTTCGACGCGCACCGCGAGACGTCCGTGTCGTGTCCCGAGTTGTGGTTTGCACTCGGTGGCCACCGTGCGTACTGGAAAGCGTACAAGTCGCCCAACAAGTCACGCCTGCAAAAGTTCCTCGATAGCCACACGTTCGGGCTGGCCTATGAGGATCGGATCGCGGAGTGTTTCGAGCCGCATCAGTCCGAAGGGAACACTGACATCGAGGTCGGTGGACTGCCCGACTTCGAGAACATTGACAGCTATTTGGGCCGCATCCTGAACGCACTGGCTGACCCCCCGACGGAGGCGCCTGCGTTCCCGACCAAGTTTCAGTCGGCCACCATCGCGAAGTTCCGCCCCACCCAGCAAGACGTCCACGACTTTGAGCATATCACCTCCGAGGCGATGGAGGTCATGGCCGCACTCGGACTGGAGCCAGACGACAAGTCACTGCAGTGGGATACGTACCCGCCTGCGATGGCGTGCACGCTGGGTGTGAGTACGCTGGCCGGTGTGATCGAAGGTGCGATGTCCGACAAGGTCGATGAGTTCGTGGCACAGAACACCCACTTCGCCGACGTCGTGGCCGACTACCGCAAGGAGCTACTGACGCCGAAGACGATGCTGCTGTTATGCGTGCCGTTGTACGCCGCTGCGTTCCAGTTCGTGGACGTCACGATGAAGCCCAGCAGGAACCGCGGCGTGGGCATGACGTACGAGCATGAGGCTACGTACGACATGGACGCGATGCTGGAGGAAGAAGGCGCCGAGGCGCAGGCGGAGCAAGTGGGCGACGCGATCCAGAGCATCATGGCCGACGTCGATGACGCCGTTAGCGGGCTGCTGAAGGGCTACGCGAAGCAGATCGAAGAACACTCTGACTACCTGAACTCAGATGCGGGGATTTGGGAGTGCATCGAAGGTTGCGGCGACTTCGATGAGGACTTTAGCCGTTTCATTAATCATGATTAATTCGGAGAACTACGATGATTAACCCCAACAATCCGGGCATTGCCCACCTGCTGGCTACGCTCAAGGCATCCCAAGCGGTGCAAGGCCCCACGGCCGTGCTCACTGACGCGCTCGCCCTGACCATGAAGGACACGGGTCTCTATGCGGTTCAGCACTCCGGTGCGGCACGCACGGTGGCCCCGACTGAACTGGTGACTGCGTTCCACCCCCACGTGATCGCTGACACGTTGGCCCTACTGCGCATCGTGCGTGGTGAGCCTGCCCCTGCACTGCAGGTGTACACCGACGCGTGGAAGCCCATCGACTCGATCCCCGTCAACTCGGAGGACATCGAACGCTTTGATGTGGCGTGGGCTAAGCCCGTGCCCAAGGCCCCGGCCGCACCACCCCCGCCGCCCGCTCCGCCTGCGCCTCCGGCCATCCCGCAGCCGCCCGTGGCACCGGCCACCATCGCGGTGCCGGACACGGTCCTGAGCGCTCTGGCTGCGCTGGACGGCGTGGTCCCCGTACGGGAGGCCGAGGAGGTCATCATCCCGACGACGGGGCAGCCGGCGCCGATCTTGACGCTGGTGTCGAGCCAGCCCCTGCCGCCCGAGAAAGAACACGCTGGCACCCCCGAGCCGGTCGCTGTCGTGGCGCAGGAGCCGACGCGTTGGTACCCCGGCATCCCCGCACCGGCGGACATCGCACCTGCTGGCATCCCCGGCAAGGGCCGTCCGAAGTTGTCGCCGTTCGCCAAGCAGCATCCGCCCCGCAAGAAGGTCGGCAGTCCCTCGCCGTTCTGGCGCGACATGCAGCCGATGATCCATGGGCTGTTCGTACTGGGTCCGGCCAACTGCCCGCCCGACAACACGCTCGGCACGCTGGAGTCGTTCACCCAGTTGGTCCACGTGGTGCGTGGTGCGCTCGGTAGTCTGGACCAAGGCGCTACCGTGGGCGACGTGCAGAACTGGCTCGACGATGTGTGGGCACAGATCACGGAGTCGCCCGCATGGCCTGCCATCGAGGCGTCGCTGGTGAAGTACAACGCCGCTGACTCGGGCGAAGGGGATACGGAATGAACCCCGCAGCCACCGCGTTCGACTTCCGTCGCCAGCCGAAGGAACTACAAGACCGCGTGCTGCAGGTGCTCGACACCTGCCGTACGACGAGCTTGAGTGTGCGTTGCGAGATGCACGGCAACGACTTCGCCATCATCATCGCCCCGGGCTATGGGGCAGCGTCGTACTGGCTGGAGCGCTTGACACAGCCCGTACCAACGGCGGCGCTTCCCCGCACGTAACACTTGACAAACCCCGTCAAATGTAGTACAATGTTATACAGTGGGAGTGCGGCCATCGCCTCCCACTGATCACCGACTTAATCACTGTTTAATTACTCTCAGGAAATTACTCATGAACAGCATCAAATTCTCCGCCATTGCTGCCTGCATCAACGCCTGCCGCAATGCCAACATCACGCTCACCATGCTCGGTGCTCCGGGCATCGGCAAGACCGCTGGTGTACATGAGGCAGCCCGCCGCCTGTATGCACAGACGGGCATCGAGCACTTCGTCAAGGTCGTTGAACTCGCCTCGATCTCTGAGGTCGATGTGCGCGGCTACGTGGTGCCGGATGGCAACAAGGCCATCTTCACCCTGCCGCCGTTCTGGCCCACCCCTGAGCAGACGCACGGCATCCTGTTCCTCGACGAACTGCCGCAGGCTGCACCGGAAGTACAGAAGGCTATCGCCTCGCTGCTTCTGGAGCGCCGCATCGGTGACAACGTGCTACCCCCCGGCTGGCAGGTCGTCGTGGCAGGTAACCGCGTCGATGACAACGCTGGCGCTAACTCGTTCCTCTCGCACGTGGTCAACCGCCTGTGCATCGTCGAGGTGGAACCCCCGACCGTTGACGAGCTTGTCGCTTACCTCATCGGCAAGGAGTACGGCCCCGAAGTGCCGACGTTCCTCAAGCTGCGCGGCGGCGAGCTACTGGGCAAGATCCCTGAGCAGGACAACACCCCGTACTTCACGCACCGATCGGCCGAGGCACTGGCCAAGCTGATCGAGTCGTGGCCCGGAGGTCGCTCGGACTTCGCTACGGATGGCGCTGCGTTTGCGCTGGCGTGCGGTCTGATCGGCACCGGTGCAGCGGTGGAGTTCCGTGCGGCCGTCGAGATGTTCGGCAAGCTGCCGTCCTATGCGGAAATTGTGACCGACCCGGAGCGCGCGAAGGTACCGTCCGAGTTGGACCAGCAGTACGCCGCGATCATGCTCTGCGTGACCCGCGCCGCGCTCAAAGACGCTGGCCCCGTCATCAAGTACCTGAGCCGTTACGACGCCAACTACGCCATGGTCGGCGTCGCTGGCTTGCTGCGTCGTGACACGAAGTTCGGCAACACGACCGAGTTCGCCACATGGGGCGCCGCTAACAGCGACGTCATCGCCCGTCTCGCCAAGTTCGCGAACAAGTGAGCACCGCCATGTTTGCCAAGACCCCGCACCCCAACGGCAAGCTCTTGCACTCGACCGAGTACAAGGACACCGCCGCCGTCCTGATGATGAACGCTCCGTTCTTCGCCAGCTTGTTCATGCGTTACAAGCACGTGGCCACCGACAGCATCCCGACGCTGGCCGTCGGTGTCCGCACCTTCATGTACAACCCCGCGTTCCTCAAGAGTCTGCCGCCCGAGGGCCGTCTCGCTGCGTTCGCCCACGAGGTCATGCACGGCGTGTTCCAACACGTGCCGATGCAGGCCGAGTATTACCGCACCAACGTCGGCCCAGACGGCAAGGCGTTCGACCGTAACCGCTGGATGGAAGCGATCGACTACTGCGTCAACGGCCAGATCAAGGAAGCTGGCGTGGGCGTGGTACAGCCGACTTGGTTCTGCGACACCGTCAAGTTCCCGACGTCGATGACGCCGCAGGAAATCTACATCAAGCTGGAGAACCAGCAGCAACAGTCGCCGACCAGCGGCAAGGCGCAACAGCAGGCGCTCGATGAGCATGGCCTCGAAGAAGACTTCGACATGCTCGATGACGACGTCGAGCCTGCGATCACCCCCGGTGCCGTGATCAACGCGGCGCGCGTGGCCAAGGCACTCGGCGGTGCGGTACCCCCGTCGGTCGAGCGCATGATCAAAGAGTTGACTAAGCCTCCGCATGATCCATGGAAGGTCTTGCGCAAGCGCGTGTCGCAGGTGGCTAACGGCAAGGACGCGACGTCCTGCCGCAAGCTCAACCGCAAGCTCATCGTCCGGGGCATCGGTGCTCCCGGGCGTGACGGCTACCGTCTTGGCACCGTGGGCGTGGTCGTGGACTTGTCCGGCTCCATCGGGCAGCGCGAGCTTGATGTGTTCGGCGGGCACTTGGCGCTGATCCTGCAGGAGTACAAGCCGCGCGAGGTGCGCATCGCATGGACCGACACGCATGTGCATCGCCTCGATTCGATCAAGGACATGTCGCAACTCAAGCAAGCGTTCGGCAAGGGTGTGCGCGCCGGTGGTGGCACGGATCTCGAAGTGGCGTACGACGACCTCGGCCGCTGCGACCTCGTGGTCGTGTTCACCGACGGCTACACCCCGTACAACAAGCGCCCGAAGTTCCCGGTCATCTGGGCCATGACCACCTCGCAAGTTGCTCCCTACGGTTCCACCATCGCCCTCAAGGGCCACATTTAATCAGGGGTTAATTCATGAGCACTAACATCGCACAACGCGCCATGCTGGCGTACGTCTCCATCTCGTCGTGGTCGGGTATGAAGCTCGACCGCAAGGCGAGCACCAAGGTCACTGGCGACGCCGGTGCCATCGCCGACAGCGCTCGCGTCAACAAGCGCCTGCTCGCCGGTGCCGACACGTTGCTGACGGCTATCCGCCGCATTGACACCAACGTTCGCCGTTACCTCGACGCCGAGACCCTGCCGTGGGACGACGCGGGTAACCGCCTGCTCCCTAACACCAAGGCGTTCGCTGTCATGGCGAAGATCGCGGAGTTCCGCGCCGAGTTCAACACGGCGGTCGATGCGTTCGTCGAGGAGTATCCGATCCTGCGCCAGCAGGCGCTCGCCTCGCTCGGTGATCTGGCCGATACGTCCGACTACCCCCCGACCGATCAGGTGCGTCCGCGGTTCAGCTTCCGCGTGACGTTCTCGCCCCTGCCGGCGGGCTTCACCGACGACGTGCGCTACGGTCTCACCGATGAGCAGGTGGCTGCACTTGAAGCAGCGGGCGAGAGCCGCGCACGTGAACTGGTGGAGAACGCATTGCGTACGGCCATCGAGCGCTTGCTGACGGACGTCAAGCATCTGGCCGAGAAGTTGCGCCGCGGCGATGACGGCAAGTTCCCGATCTTCCGCGACACCACCGTGGACAACGTACGGGCTACGGCCGAGGCGTTGGGTCCGCTCAACGTGTTCGGCCACGCTGAGTTGGAAGCGATCCGTCAGCGCGTGCTGGCCGAGTGCTGCCTCTACAGCCCGACGACGTTGCGCACCATGGACACCGCCCGCAGCGAAGTGGCCGACAAGGCACAGACGCTGGTCAACGACATGCTCGGTCTGCTTGGGGAGTAATCGCCATGAGTTTCACTGCCAAGTTCGTCAAGTTCATTCGTGCTAAGGCGCCGGACCCCCCGGCGCCCGATGGGACGATGAAGTTGTCCAGCGGCATCACCATCCGCGACGTCACCAGTCAGGACACGCTGGATGCTATGAGGTATGCGCAGGCCACGTACGACCGACAGAAAGCCATGTCCGGGTCGGTGTATCAGGGCATGGTCGACAGCATGAACGCCCACATTCTGGGCTCGATCTCCGGCATGCAAGGCGCGAGTAGCGCAGCGTCCGGCGCTGCCATGCAAGCGCAGTTTGCGTCACGCATGTGGCGCGGCTCGCCGAACATCGCTCGTGACCAATTCACCTACAAGGCACCCCCGCACCCCATGAAGACACCGCCGCTGTTCCGACCGTTCCCTATCGTCCAGCATTACGACGAGCAGTACGTGTGCAGTATCGAGACCAAGCCGGTCGGCGACGACGAGGATCTATCGTCAAACAAGTTCCCCGAAGTTCCCGTCGGGTGCACCCTCGCGGAGGAGTTCGGCATGATCCTCCGCACCGACGCCGTAGCGGTGCACGGTGGCTCCGCGCTCGTGTTGGGTGTCGATCCACTGCACGTCGCATGGCTGATGCGGCTGGCGTACACGGCGGTGCAGTGTGACCAGTCGCTACCCCAGACGTTACCCATGCTGCAGATCGCTGGCCGCACGAAGATCACGGACGCGATCGTTGCGCTCCCCGGTGTTGGTGACGAAGGGTGGGCGCGGCTAGTCAACCACCTGATGTTCGGCACGCAGCCGTGGTGTCAGCAGTTCCAGCGTGGGCTACGCGCAGCGTTGGACCCCGACGAGGTGGTGAGTCCGGCCAACATCGACGACCAGCGCATGGTCTACGTGTCGCGCGACCTCCCGGCGGTGCCGCTGATCCAGATGATCACGGCGCACTCGCAAGGCTCGTACATCCGCAAGGTTCGCAACATCACCGCGTTCTGGCGAGAGGCACACCCTGTCGCGATGGACTGGGGCGCGGTGCTCTAACCACTTAGGAGATTCGACATGCAAGCAACACTTGGCCTCATCGAGAAATGTATGACCCGCGGCTGGCTCAACATGGCGCAGCTGGCGGAGATCCGCGACACCATGATCGGCGAAGCGACGTACGACCTCGACACCATCGAAGGGAAGGTCAACACGCTCGAACTCAAGACCGCAGCGCTGCAGCAATCGCTGGACGATGTGTACTCGCAGCGCAACGCGCTCGCCGTAGCGTTGGCGAAAGTCACGCTGCTCCATGGTGGCAGCGCTGGCCGTGGGTACGACGACACCCCAGAGAAAGACTGGGACCCGGAGTGGCGCAACGTCGTGTACGTGGATGTCCCGGGCGTTGGTCAGGTGTCATGGCACATGGGTCCGAAGGACCTGCCGCGCATCGAGTCACTACCGAAGTACATGGGCACATGGGACGGCACCGCGTACGGCCGTGATGTGTCGTGGCCGGACAACATCGACGCCCCGCAGCCGCAGCCGCAGGCCGAGCCGGTGGCTTGGCAATTGCGAAACAGACTCTCAGACGGCAGGTGGTCGGGCTGGTCTACCTTTGCCAATGAATCTCAGGCTCAGCTCTACGCGAAAAGCTGGAGAGACGGCGGCGTAGAGGTTGAATTGAGAGCGCCTCACGAAGCCCCGCAGCCGCAGGCCAGCGCGGACGTTCCCCAAGAAAATCCAAAAGGCGACGTTTACACGCGAGTCCGCGAGCTTGAGAAACGGCAGGCGCAGTTGGTGGAGGCGTTGCGGGAGGCTCTGGCCGGACTTGAGGCGTACACCGGAGAGGCGACGAGGCTGACGCAAGAGCGCATCCGCAAAGCACTAGCCGCAGCGGGGGTGGGTAATGAATGACTGGCAGCCGATAGAGACCGCGCCGAAGGACGGAACGTACATCACCGTCTATCCACCAACATGGAACGGCGTTGTGAGTTGCGCTAGGTGGGATGAAGACGCTTACTCCAAAAGGCCACGACCTTTTTGGAACCGGACTGACGCCCTCCAGCAAGTCACCGTAAGTCGCAGCAGGCCACCTACCCACTGGATGCCTACACCACCACCACCACCGGAGCAAAAGTCATGATCGCATTAGCAGTGTTTTTCCTCGTAATTGGTACGGCGTTGATCGTTATTATCCGCGGCGCGAATGGAACCCCCGAAGGGAAGATCCGCGTCGTCCGTGACCCGACGTACCGCGCAGTCGTGATATGGGGGCTGTGTATCGGGATGGCGTTCGTCCTCGTCGCGTTCGTCCTCGTGTTGCTCGCGCTGTGGAGGCATCTGCCATGACCCCCGGGGAAGCCTTGGAGTTAAAGACGTTCGATCACCGCTGCACCTGCGGCGGCTACGCGTACACATTCAACGGGCGTCCACCCATGGACCCCCACATGAGTTGGTGCCCGCAGCGCGCGCAGTTCATGGAGTGGCAAGCCGCACTCCCTGATGGCCACGAGTTAAAGCGGAGGGAATCCCCATGAGTGAGTGCCAGTACATGACAGGCGAGGCGCTCCCATTCGGTACAAAAGTCGAAGCGCAGAAGCTCATCGGTAAAGAAGTTGACTACCTGCTGCACGGTGGGATCGACAAGTCTGGCCGTGGGTACATCTTCCCCCGCACTGATGTCGTTAAGGGCGTGCTCGGTAAGCACATCGAGTTCGAGAACGCGGGGTACATCCACCGCCGCAGCATCGCCGAGATCAAGTTGGCGGGCACAAAGAATGGTGACTCCCATGTTCAGCATCGACGCTAAACAACTAATCCCACTAGGTAGTATCTGGTTCCACGCGCACGACGCAGAAAAACGTCGGCGCAAAGAGTGGTTCGTACGGTCGGTCTCAGGTGAGGCTGTGGTCCTTGTTGCGAATGAGACTGTTCGGAGCCCGCAAACGTATGACAACGTTTGTCCATTCGGTGGCCCACTAGAGATGACGCTATCGCCCGAAGTGCTCCTGCTGGTGTACACCCAAACTGACCGTCGTGCCGTGAGGTACGCCAATGAGGGGTAATCCGTGGACCCGGGCAGAGAAGTCGTTAGTCCGCAAGAGCGCACGCACGATGACCAGCAAGCAGATCTCCGCACTGTTGCCGGGGCGCAGCGTACACGGCGTTATCCACGCCGCCAGAAAGATGGGCGTGTCGCTACGCAAGCGTGGCCCCGACCACCACCGTGCCAAGCACACGCACGCGCAGTGGGATGAGGTGATGCGACTCCGAACCAAGGGGAAGCGTTACCCCACAATCATGAAAGAAACCGGCCTGTCGAAAGGCACCGTGCAACACATCCTCCTCCACTACGTAGGACCGTTATGAGTACCGCCGACGCACTAACCACCGCCGAGTTCGACCCCGCGCAGTTGGGTGTCGAGGTCGGCCAACTCTGGGTGGAACCTACCGCCGAGGCGCAGCAGGGGCAGATCCTTGTATGGGAAGTGCTCTCGACGCGAGTGGGGCGCGTGACGCTACGCGAAGCCTACATCGTCGTCACCCCCGCACGGCTGGGCATGCAGGACCGGAGCATCGAGGTGCATCACGGCGTACGCATGAAAGCCATCTGCCCATTTGTCTTAGCGTTTACTTACACGAAGGGATACGTACCATGATCGTTCTACCTCAAACCGCGTTTGTGCCCGGGCAAGTAGTTAACTATGAGACTGCTGCCCGCATCGCGTGTGAGCAACTGGGTATTCACCCCGACACCCCCATGCCGATCTTGCCCAACGGGTGGGAGCAGTTCGGCGCACGTAAGTTAGACGCGCAGACGTCGTATGACGGAAGCCTGCAGATCAAGCTCGCTCCCGCGGTGACCCCCGCCATCATGATGCCGGCGTGGCAGGTCATGGCGCGTTACATCGAGATCAATCGTGCCGTGTTGTTCGCACTGCGAAAGACCGGATGCCCCTCAACCCTACTGGACAATGCTCATGATGCCTCCACACATTCGGACTGACCCCGAACCGCCGACGTTTCCGACGCTGATCAAGTTCGCCATCATCTTAGTTGTCGCCATTTGGATCTCGCTGGTGGTCGGCCGTAACGTCGCGCACAACCACATCGTCGCCCAGTGCAACAAGTACGAGCGTTTCCACGACGGCGAACTGCGGTACTTCTGCAGGCCGTGGCCGTACGATGAACCCGCCGAGGAAGCCGAGGAAGACCCCCAGTCTTCCCTTGCCACCATGATCCAATCGTGATACAACGTTGCACCCCCAAACACTCATTAGGGAACTACCATGAAAAAGAATGACTTTCGCAGCCTCGCCAAAATGACGTACGACGCCATGCGCTCCCGCAGCCTGTCGATCAACGAGATCGTGGAGATGACCGGCGTTGACCCCGACTACGCTCGCGTGCTGGTGGGCCGCTGGCTCCGTAAGGACGTAGTGCGCCGCGGCGCGATCCGCGAAGGCCGCATGACCTACACCGCACGCGGTGCAGCGAACACCCCCGCGTTCGTCAGCGGGCGTGGCCGTGGCGCGTTCATGATCGCCGAACTCTGCCAGAAGAAGTGGCACACCGCGAAGCAACTCATCGCAGCGACGGGCTTGTCCGACAGCACCATCCGTCGGCACCTCCAGAACATGGTGGCGAAGCGTAAACTGGCCATCGAGATCCGCGAGGGCGGGCTGTACCACTATCGTGTCAAGTAATTAATCACGAGTTAAAAGCCCACGCCACCACGGAGAGCACCGCCATGACGCGGAAGCGGGACTACCGCAAAGAGTACGACACCTACCACGGTACGCCGGAGCAACGCGAGAACAACAACGCTCGCAAGCGCGCTCGGTACCACCTCGAAAAGAAGGGGACGGTGAAGAAAGGGGACGGGAAGGAAGTCGATCACAAAGACGGAAACCCCAAAAACAACAGCAAGGAAAACCTGCAGGTTCTAAGCCGCCGCGCGAACCGCAAGAAAGGTGGGTGATATGCCTCTCGTCACACTGGACTTTGAAACGTACTACTGCAGCAAGACGTTCTCGCTATCGAAGATGACCACTGAGGAATACGTCCGGGACCCACGGTTCCAGACCATCGGTGTGTCCATCAAGATCGACGATGGCCCGACCAACTGGTACTCCGGTGCTGGTGCGGCCGCGGTGCTGATGTCGATTGACTGGAGCAAGACGATCGCTGTTGCGCACAACGCACTGTTCGACGCGGCGGTGCTGAGTTGGCGCTTCGGCCATAAGCCGGCGCGTTGGTTCTGCACGCTCAAGGCGGCGCGCTCGCTGTTCGGTCTGGACTCCAGCATGTCGCTGGCGTCCATCGCTGAGCGGCTGGGGCTAGGCGTCAAGGGTAACGAGGTGGTGCACGCCGACGGGAAGCGACTGGAGAACTTTACCCCGACGGAGTTGGACGCGTACGGTCGCTACTGCTGCAACGACACCGAGTTGACGTTCAAGGCGTGGAAGCTGCTGTGGCCGACGGTGCCACCGACTGAGCGCAACATGATCGCGTGGACGGTGGAGCAGTTCGCCAACCCCGTGCTGGAGCTTGACCTGCCCATGTTGCGTGGAGGTCTGAGTCAGTTGCAGGCGTCACTGGAGCTAGCGCGTCAGTCGGTCGGTATGACGCAAGCCGCGCTGCGCTCCGACGCGGCGTTCGCCGAGGCGCTGATCCTCCGGGGCGTCGCACCCCCGGTCAAGATCAGCCCCGCCACTGGCGAGGAAGCGTGGGCTTTCTCGAAGCAAGACGTCGAGTTCATGGATCTCCTCGAACACGATGACCCGAATGTGGTCGCACTGATCGAGGCGCGTCTAGGCAACAAGACCAGCATCAACGAGTCACGGTTCACGCGCCTCATCGGCATCGGTGAGCGTGGGAAGTTGCCCGTGCCGTTGGCTTACGCCGGGGCGATGACGACGAAGCGGTGGGGCGGCACGGACAAGATCAACATGCAGAACTTCCCGAAGAAAGGAAGTATCCGCTCGTCGATCCGCGCACCCAAGGGTTACTTCATGGTGGTCGGCGACTTGTCGCAGATCGAACTCCGCGCTAACGCGTGGCAGGCGGGGCAGCAAGAGATCCTCGACGAATTGACTAAGCCCGGGGGCGACACGTACTCCGCCATGGCGACGGACATCTACGGGTTCACCGTGCAGAAGAAGTCACACCCCGTCGAGCGCTTCGTCGGTAAGACCGCGGTGCTCGGCTGCGGCTACGGCTGCGGACCTCCGAAGTTCCAGACGATGCTCAAAGTGGCGGCACGCCGTGACAAGATCGTGTTGCCTGATGAGTCCATCGACTTCGCGAAGAAGGTGGTCTACGCGTATCGTGACAAGTATCCGCTCATCAAGAAGATGTGGGATTCCGCGCAGGAAGCCATCGTGCGGCTGGCGATGGGAGAGACCGGTTCACTCGGTCCGTACCCCATCATCGGCGGGCGCATCATGCTGCCGAACGGCCAGTTCTTGTACTACCCGAACCTCCGTCGTGCGACCCCCGAAGCGGCGCTGAATAATCGCCCTGAGTGGGTCTACGACAAGCGCAAGGGGCGCGCGACCATCACCACGCGGATCTACGGTCCGAAGCTGGTGGAGAACATCACGCAGGCCGCGTCACGCCTGCCGATGTGCGACGCCATCGAGCACCTGTGGATCACGCACGCCCAGTGGTGCCGCCCCGTGTTCACCGTGCACGATGAAGTGGTGACGCTGTGGCACAACGACGTGCCCCACGATGAGGCGAAGGCCATCGTCATGGAAGCACTGACCCAACCCAAGAACCCCCAACTCCGCAGTTTCTTCGCGGGCATGCCGCTCGCGGCGGAGGTGGAGTGCGGTGAGACATACGGAGAATGTAAATGAGCAAGCCTGAGATCGCGTGGTCGTACTCGCGCATCAGCGCCTTCGAGAACTGCCCTCGCAAGTTCTGGGAACTCAACATCGCTAAGAGCATCCCGTATGTGCAAGGGGATGAGGCGAAGGACGGTGACCTGCAGCACAAAGAGTTCGAGGCTTACTTCAAGATGGGTAAGCCGCTGTCCGAAATCAACGTGCCGTTCCAGCCGCTGCTCGACAAGTTCAAGGCCCTGCCCGGGGAGCAGTACGTCGAGACGGATCTAACGCTGCGCAAAGACTTCGTGCCGTGTAAGACCAACGACTGGAACAACGCGTGGTTCCGCAACCGTGCGGATTACGTCAAGGTCAATGGTCACCACGCGCTGTCGGTGGATTGGAAGTTCGGCAAGCCCCGCGATGACGAGCAGCAAGGTGAACTCACGGCGCTGTCGATTTTCCAGTACCACGAGAAAGTCACCTCAGTGACGTTTCTGTACGCGTTCTTGCGACACAACCAAGTCCTGCCGCACACGTTCTATCGCGCCAACATCGCGCGCATGTGGGGCGGCTGGCTGGAGAAGGTCAAGAAGCTAGAGGCCGCCGTGAAAAAGAACGAGTGGCCCGCAACCCCCAACCCGTTGTGCGGCTGGTGCCCAGTGAAGAAGTGCCCCCACAACAAGAACCCGAAGGCGTAACCCATGGCCGCTACCCCAGAGACAAAAGCCAAGCATCAGATCCAAGCGCTGCTCAAGCGGTACGAGGCGCAAGGCGTCAAGATGAAACTGACGTGGAACGCAGGTGCGTCCTACGGCAGCGCCACGGTGGACTGCACCGGCGTGATCAGCGGCATCGCTGTCGCGTTCGAGGTCAAGCGCTTTGACGGTAAGGGCAAGCTAACCGCACGCCAGCTAGCGGATCTCCGCGAGTACCGCGAGGCGGGCGCAGTGGCCATGGTGCTGGCGGCGGAAAGCTCGCTCCAGTTGCTTGAGAACTTCCTCATCTCGCGACTGCACTTCCCCCTGTCGTCGGTGTACTTCGACTGGAGTAACTTCGAGTGAGCGACTTCGTCATTCACCGGGAACACGTCATCCTGCCGAAAGATGGCAGGCTGGCGACGCTCCTGCCGCATGCGAAGACCATGACGCATACGGACGGGAAGGAGTACGTCATCATCCCGCACTCGCTGGATGAAACGAAGGTGCTGCACAACCTCGGCATCAAAGTTCCGCCGCCGATCCTGTCGCAGTATCAGTGGCCGGGGCCAACACCGTTCGACGCGCAGCGCATCACCGCGGCGCACATCACGCAACACCCCCGCTGCTTCGTACTGAACGGCATGGGCACCGGCAAGACGCGCGCACTGTTGTACGCGTTCGACTTCTTGAAGCGCCATGGGATCGTCAACCGCATGGTGGTGACGGCACCGCTGTCCACACTGCGCCAAACGTGGCAGGCGGAACTGCTGCACTTCCCGCACCTGACTTCCGTCGTGCTGCACAAAGGCAGTAAGTCACCAGCGTGGCGCAGGGAGCAACTCGCTATCCCCGCGGACATCTACATCATTAACCACGATGGCGTGAAGATTATTCTCGACGACCTCCTCGCGCGCAAAGACATCGACATGCTCGCGCTCGATGAACTAACCGAGTACAAGAACACTAAGTCAGACATGTGGAAGGTGACCAACAAGCTCGCACGCAGGATGTCCCGCGTGGTGGGCATGACGGGTTCGCCCATGGCGAAAGACCCCACGGACGTCTACGGGCAAGTCAAGCTCGTTGACCCCACCCGTGCCGGTCGTAGCTTCACGGACTTCCGCGACACGGTCATGAGCAAGCTCACCGCGTTCAAGTGGTTGCCCAAGGTGGACCACGTGGAGACGGTGTACAAGTTCATGCAGCCGTCCGTCCGGTTCGCTCGCTCCGATTGCTTCGACTTGCCCCCGGCGCAGTACATCCGCCGCGAGGTGGAGATGACGCATCAGCAGGCGAAGTTGTACAGGCAGTTATCCGCGGAGTGCGCAGCGGAGATTGCCTGCGGCACGATCAAGGCGGTGAACGAGGCGGACCGTATCAACAAGCTGGTGCAGATCTGCACGGGCTTCGCGTACGACACCCAGCACAATGCGTCGTTTGTTGACTGTGCGCATCGGCTCGCTGCGCTGGACGAAGCCATCGAGCAGTCGGCGAGCAAGGTCATTGTATTTACCCCGTTCAAGGCGTCACTATCACTGTTACAGGAACATGTTGCTAAGAGGTGGTCACATGCTATAGTGTCTGGGGATGTTAGCCCCAACCGTCGCGAGCAAGTGTTCACCGCGTTTCGTCACTCGCCCGACCCCCACGTCATCATCGCTCACCCGGACTGCATGTCGCATGGGCTGACGCTGACGGAAGCAAGTACCGTGGTGTGGTTCGGTCCGCCCAACTCGCTTGAGACTTTCGAGCAAGCGAACGCACGGATCACCCGCCCGGGCCAGAAGCACAGCCAGCTTATCCTCATGCTGGTGTCGTCACGCGTCGAAGCCGCGATCTACAAGCGGTACGAGCGCAGGTCCGAACGGCAGGGCCTGCTGCTTGAACTTTTTGCCGGACAAGATCATTTAGGAATTGACCCATGAGTACGAATTGGACCGCCGCCCAACTCACCGAAACGTTCATCAAGTTGCGCGACCGCAAGAAAGCGCTGGAACAGAAACACAAAGACGAGCTTCGCCCCATCATCGACGCCATGGACCAGCTTGAGATCATGGCAATGCAGCACCTGCAGGGCAACCAGATGACGTCAATGGCGACCGAAACGGGTACCGTGTACCTCGTCACTCGGCGCAACTACAAGATCGAAGACCGCGAGGCGTTCCGCTCGTGGTGTGAAGTGAATGGTCGCACCGACTTCCTCGAAGCTCGCCCCGCCAAAAGCGCGATTGACGAGTACGTCGAGGCAGGTAATGCTCTCCCTCCCGGTCTCGGCACCACTGCCGACATCGCTGCGCAGTTCCGTAAATAACTCACCTCTCGGAGTCACTCATGTCCACGGCTATTTCCCCATTTGTTCCGGGCTTCAACCTGTCCGCAGCAGCACTCCCCGCAGCGATCCGCCAGTACGGTGTCAGCGATGAAATGCAACAGGGCATCGGCGCGTCGTTTGCCGTTGTCTCGATCAAGGGCAAGACCTTCACCATCAAGCACGGTGGTACGGATCACCCGCTCATGGTCAACGCCAACGGCGCAACCTTCGCCGCTCCGTTCTTTGATGTGGTCATCGTCGCCGCCTCGGCGAACCTGACGAAGACTTACTACAAGGATGGCTACGTTGATGGCTCCGACGCCTCGCCGGACTGCTGGTCCGAAGACGGCATCCGCCCCGCCGCCCCCACGCCCGTGTGCGGCCAGTGCGCCATCTGCCCGATGAACGTGTTTGGCTCGAAGATCGGCCCCGCCGGCCAGAAGATGAAAGCCTGCAGTGATAGCCGCAAGCTGATCGTCGTCCCGGCACACGACCTCGTCAACGAGCCGTATGGCGGCGCGATGCTGATGCGCGTCCCAGCGGCGTCGCTCGGCCCCATCGCCGACTACTCCAAGGCGCTGAACCAAGCGGGCGTGCCGTTCTTCGCGGTCGTGACCCGCATCCAGTTCGACCCCTCGGCGGCATACCCGAAGCTGCAGGCCCAAGCGGTGCGCATGCTGAACGACAGCGAAGCCGCAGACGTGCTGACCATGCGGAACTCGGACCGTGTGGCCACCATCATCACCGGCTCCTCGACCACCGCTCCGGCCGCCCTGCCCGCACTCGCGTTCGTCCCCGAGCCCGCCCCGGCTCCAGTCCAGCAGCACGTGCCCATGCAGGCCCCGGCCCCCATCCTGCCGACTCCCCCGGCTCCGGTGGCCCCGCCTGCACCTGCCGCTCCTCCGGCCCCGCCTGCGTTCCCGCCGCCGGACTGGACGGCCCACCCGGACGCGTCGGGCTATTTCTACAAGGGGCAGGAAGTCCTGACCGAAGCCCAGTTGCGCGAGCGCTTGGCCCCGCCGGTTCCCGTAGCACCCCCGGCCCCTCCGGCTCCACCTGCACCGCCGCCGATCCCGCAAGTCGCCGTGATCCCGGCCGCTGCGTACGCGGCGCCTGCCCCGGCTGCACAACCTGTCGGCGCGATCCCACTGGACCCGGGGTTCCTGTCGCAGGTCGATAACCTGCTGGGTACGCTTCCGCAGTAAGCCCCGTAGAGGGCAACACGGGCGGGGGTGCAACCGCACCCCCTAAGCGTCTCAGCAGGGGTCTCCATGAATACACCGCAGTTCCTCTCGTTGGTGCTCCCCTCCGTTGGCTACTGGGCCGCTGCCCTGTTCATGCCCGATGGGAAGCCAGTTCATAAGTTCTTCAACGCAGGCGATACCCACAACCTTCTGGGCTTTTCCCAGTGGGGTGTCCAGAAAGGCGCCAACGCCTATTTCGGCGTCGCCGGCTACGTGCCGGGGGCGGACGGCGAACCCCGCCGCACTGCCGCCTGCGCCCTGTTCCACCGCTGCCTCCGCCTCGACGTTGACTGTGGCCCCGGCAAGCCCTACCCGACCAAGCGGGACGGCTGGCAGGCGCTCGTCGCGTTCATGCAGGCCGCGGGGTTACCCGAGCCCACGATCGTTGACTCGGGCGGTGGCCTCCACGTGTACTGGCCGTTCACCGAAGACCTCCCGCAGGATCGGTGGCTGCCTCTCGCGGGGGGCCTCAAGCAAGCGTGCGAGCGGCTCCACTTCGCTGCCGACCCCGTCGTCACCATGGACGCGGCGCGTATCCTCCGGCTTCCGGGCACGCCGAACCTCAAGACCGGCACGCCCCGTCCCGTGCAGATCCTGCACATCGGACCGGCGTACGACGTCGCCACGCTGTCCCCCCGCCTACCTTACGCCGGACCAGTGTTCGGTGCCGGTGGTCCGGCGCGCGTGGGAGTGAACGACGAGCTTTCCGCGGGGCGGTATCCCCAGTACGTGCTGCGCGACGTCCTGATCGGTTGCCCCGGCATGAAGGCGATGCTCCAGACCGGTGGCGCGGGTACTAGCGAGCCCCTGTGGAAAGCGGCACTGGACCTCGTCAACAAGGCTGACGATTCCCGCGAAGTTAAAATGCGGGTGGCGCACGCCATCTCGGCAGGGCATCCGTCCTATAGCCCCGGCGTGCTGGAGCAGAAGTGGGCGCAGGTCGAGTCGCAGGATTACCACCCCCCGACGTGCGCGAAGATGGCGGGGCTGGGGATGACGGCGTGTGCGACTTGCCCGATGCGGGCGGCCATCAAGTCACCGGTGAGCCTGACGCGGGTGTCGGCGGCCAATCTAGCGGTCCAACCAACACCGGCGCCGCCCCCGACCCTAGTCCCCCAACCAGTCCCCGCAGGGGCGGCACCGGCGCAGCCAGTCTACCAACAGCACGGCGTCTTCATGCTAGGCCCGACGTCGGGTATCCGGGTCATCGACGGGCTGCTCACGGCCCGCCTGTCGATCCGGGGCGGTATCCCCCACCAGTTGGTCCTGACCGATGTGACCGACGCCGAGGGCAACGTCAAGAAGCAAGACCTCTGGGTGCCGATCATCCCCTACAAGATCGTCGAGGTTGAGCGGCTACTGGAGGCCAACGGTCGGCAGATGATCGTGAACCTCACGTTCGACGCGTTCACCGACGCGTTGCGGCGGGTAGCGCTCACCAACGCCACGCTGCACGACGGCAAGGCGTTTGCCCAGACCATGGCGGGGTCTGGCCTGTCACTCAATTCGGTGCAAGCCAAGCAGCTGCAGGACAAATTTATGCCGGAGTTCCTTACACAGTTACAGCGGCTCCGTGCCGCCAACACCATCGCCGCGAAGTGCGGCTGGACCGACGACCACAGTGGGTTCGTGCTCGGCACTCGGCTGTACACCGCCAAGGGCGTCGAGCACATCCACGCGATGCACGACAGCGCTGCCGCTGCGGAAATGCAGGGGTACCACGAGCAGGGCGACGAGTCGATCAGTATGGCGGCCATCGCACTGGCCATGGCGGGATCAGCAGAGCGGCAGGCGGTTGTCGCCCTGTCGATCGCCACCCCGCTGATGGAGTTCACCGGCGTCGACGGCGTCATCCTCAACGCGTGGTCGCCAGAGTCCGGCGTCGGCAAGTCCACCCTGTGCAACGCGGCGCTCGCCGTGTGGGGCAACCCCGACAAGCTGCGAAAGGACTACCGCGACACCGCCAACGCCACGTGGAAGCTGGCCAGCACCATCGGCAATCTCCCCATGGTGGTCGATGAGTTCACGAACATCGACGGCAAGTCGCTCTCCGACTACGTGTACACCGTCACTCAGGGCCGCGAGAAGCACCGTCTCAACTCCAGCGCTCAGTTGAACGCGGGGTCGAACCGGTGGCGACTGGCGATGATCACGACGGCGAACAACTCGATCCACGAGAAGCTGTTGAATTACCGCTCCGATGCGACGGCCGAAGCGGCCCGCGTGTTCGAGCTTCGCCTGTCTCCCCTGTCGATGTCCCCGGCGGCGATGTCGGAAGCGAAGCTCAAGCTGATGGAACTCCGTGACCACTTCGGTCACATGGGCGGCAAGCTGGTGCAGATGTACCTATCGCGCGATGTGGCGTACTGGACCAAAGCGGTCAACACGCGCATCGCATGGTGGGACCAGCACGCCGCCACGGGCACGGGTGACCGTTTCCGCTCTGCGTGTGCCGCGCTGATCGAACTCGGTGCCGTCATCGGTAAGGCCATGGGCCTGCCGTTCGACATCGAAGCGATCAAGCACGCCGTCATGGAGCAGTGGAAGCGGCAGGCGCAAGAGTTCGAGGAAGTCCGCCGCTCGCCGGAAGACTTCATCGTCTCGTACATCACCGAGAACCTTGGTGACTTCGCGGTTATCGGCGGTATGTCGGGTAACGACCTACTGACCACCGGCACGCGCAGGTACCTCGGCGAGATCCGCGGACAAACCGTCAACGGGAAGTTCGTACGGAGCACGGTGAACATCCCCCTCGACCCGCTGCGTGAGTTCGTCACCAAACAGAACGGCAACTTCAAGGCGATTCAAGAGTGGATGAAGGCCGACATGCAGGCTGGAGGTATCGTCCAGTTTGTTGGTCGCAGGACGTTCATGGCAGGCCAAGTGCAAGCGATGCGCGCACCGCTCGTAACGTTCCGCGCAGGTTTGCTCGGGCAGATCCAGTCAGTGAGTGCAGAGACAATCGTTGACGCAAAGACAGCGATTGGTTAGTTTCGCCGGTGCCAGCGTGACGAGAGGCGCTGACACCCCCGCATCGGCGGATGCGGCAACCCCCGGAGAGAACTGACCCCTCTCTCCGGGGGTTTTTTTATTCGAGCACGTCGTCGCGAACCGCCTGTCGGCGCTTGTCCACAACACCCGACTCGCGCTCGCGCTGGCTAGCCGCCGACTGCGACGCTTGGTCTGGACGGATCTTGAACTCGTCCGGGGCGACACGGTTGAAGTCGCGGATGCGCTGGCGTGCGCGGATCATGTCGTCCGGCGTGCCACGGTTCTTCGCCATGTTGTACTGGCTCATGACGTCCTCGCGCTCCTTGGTGATGTTGCCCATGGTCGAGAACTCCCGCGAGCGGCGCTCGTAGGACTTGCCGACTTCCGTCGGGGTCAGGCCCAACGCACGGACGAACACGTCGTAGCTCGACAGGTCGTCGGGCTGGATGAAGCGATCACCGTCCGTCTCCATCACGCCGTTGCGCGTGTACTGGACCGCGTCGATCAGGCTGCGTAGCCCAGTCGGCGATGCCTTAGCGAACTCGCGCAGCACATCATCGCTGTCGCTTTCCCCCTGCAAGAAGTCGATCGACTCGCCGAGCGTGGCGGTGCCGTGCCCCAGCAGACGCGAGATCGAGCCGTAGACCGGACCGAGCGCGTAGAGCGCGACCTTGTCCACCGTGCCCTTGGGGGTGTCGTCTTCGCGCAGGTTAAGGAACCGCGTGTCGAGCAAGTTCGGCAGGCCAGCACGGCTCGACAGATCCATGTTCAGCAGCGCAGCGGGAACGCCACGCTCGACGGCAGTGCCAAGCACCCCGTCACCGAAGTGATCCTTGACGAACTCGTGGAGAAGCGTCTCGTCGTCCTTCCACTTGTCCTCGTCGTCGCCGAACGCCATGGCGCCAGCCCACAGCGTCATCTTCGCGACCGCAGCGAGAGGGCCTAGACCGATAGCGCCAGCCATCACGGCGTGCGTGGCCAGCAGGTTACGCATCGCGGCCCAGCCTTTCGCGCGCTGCTCAGCGTCGCCCGAAAGTGCGAGCGCGCCGTGGCGGATGAACATGGCGTAGATACCCTGCACGTACATCTTGAACTGCAGGATCGGACCCATGAACTGGTACTTGAACACGTTGGGTCGGTTGACCATCGAGTAGTTGATCATCGACTCGTTGACGAAGTCGGTGACGAACCGGAGCGTTTTGTTCGGCGGATCTAGCGACGCGGCCGCACCGTTGAGGTTGATGACCTTGTCATAACCCAGTCGCTCAGTCGCAGCACGGTACGCCGCCAGCGCAGTGACCGTGCGGTTCATCGTCTCCACGTGTTGCGCGAACGCCATACCCATGCGGAGTGCGTCGTTCCACTTGCGCTCCACCTTGCTTGACGCGAGCGTGTCCTGCAGCGCGGCGAGATGCCCGAAGTCGAGGTCGCCCTGATCACGCAGCGTTTTCAGCAGCGCTTCTTCCTGCGGCCCCCGCGCGTACGTCGTAAGGATCTGCTCGAACATCTGCTCAGGCGTCACGACGCCCTTGGTCTCTTTGCCGGCGAACGACCGCAGGTGCTGCACGAAGTCGCGTCCACCGTTGCGAGTCGTCGCCCAGAGGCCATACCCCACGCCCTTGTTACCGCGCATGGCGTCGAGCATGAAGCGACCAGCTTCGGCGATACCGAGCGTGCTGTAGGTACCGTCGGCATTTTTGATTGTCTGTGCGGCCAGCAGTGGGGTGCCGACCACGTGAGGCTGCGTGGCGTTGATCGCGACATACGCCGGGGAAAACGCCAGTGACATCAGGCTCGACAGGCGCGACACGAAGTTCGCCGCTGTGTTGTACCCCGTCAGGGCGCGGCGCTCCGCGGTGAGCTTATCGTTCGCCGCCAGCGCGTTGTACGCCGAACGACGCAACGCCGAACGACGGTCATCGCTGATGTCGTTTGCTAACTTGTTGAGCGTCTTCCACGCATCACGACGGCCCTTAGCCTCGGTGATGTTGCCGTAGTTGTACGACGCACCGTAGACCCACTCCGCCATCGCGGTGGTCATGTCGTGGCTGGCGCCGATGACATTGCGGCGTGGGAGCGCGGACGCATTGAGCGTGTACTGTGCATCGGCTTCGAGCGCCATGGTCTGGAACGCTTCCACCACTGATGGCGGCAGACCCTCGCCCTTGAGCTTGCGCATCTTCTCCAACACGCTGCCCGGGACTTCTTTGTCCGAGAAGTAGGTGTCTGAGACTTTCTTCGCGTTGAACGCGGTGTCGCCGTTCTTTTCGTACCACTCGTCGAACGACCCCGCGGCCGTCCCCAGTTCTTCCCATAGCGACTTAACGGTAGCGATCATGTCGTCCTTCGACGCACGCGCTGCTGCCAGAGACTCGAAGAAGAACACGCCGTTGCGCGACACGCGAACGTCGTACCCGAGCAACTCCCCGTTGTCCCCGACGCGCTTGTTCACGCGCACACTGTCGTTGGGGTTCGCAGTTCGGGCGCGCTTCGCTGCACGCTCGGCGGCTTCCTCGGTCACGAAGTCTACGTCGCCCTTATCCTTGATGATGTCCTCGGGCAACGGGACCTTGACGATGAAGTCGCCACGTCGCCGCAGTGGGAACCATGGGCCGCGGCTCGACTCCAGTCGTTGCGTTGCGAGTTGTTTGATCTGGCCACGTAGCGCGTTGATCTCCGCCTGCTTCGCCTTACTCAAACCCTCGGGACCAGCGTCGCGCTCAATCTGCTTGATCTCGTTCTCTGCCAACTTGATCTGCTTGCGTGCGATGCGGCGATTCAGGCGCGTCGATTTCGCGAGCAACTCACGGTAGAGCTTCGCGATTTCTGGCTCGCCGCCGTACTTAGGGTCCGTCGCGAGACGGAACTTCATCGCCAGCGCGGCGTGTTGCTTGCGCTTAGCCTCGCTCTTACCGAGATGTTTGTTGGCCGGATGATCGAACGGCACGTCAGGACGGATCTTGACCATCGTCGAGTCGTGCATGAGCAGGTTCAAGATCGCACGAGCGCGTGGTGCGAGCGCGTCGATGCGACGGAAGATCTCGTCGAACGGCGCGCGCTGCTCCGCCGACAACTGCTCCGCGCGGCGGTCTGCGTCGTTGAGTAGACGCGCTGCAGTGGCGAACGCGACGTCTTTGCGGTCGTCGAATAACGTAGCGATCTGCAGGCGCGACATGAGTGCGAACTTGAGTTCGTCCCACTTCGTGCCGACCAGCGAATCGCGGGCGACCTCACCAGCTTGCTTGAGTCGATTGTCACTCTTACCACGCAGCAGGTTGGCCAACCCGCGTGTCAGCGAGAACGTGCTGTTATCCGCGCGCTTGATCGCAGCGTCCATCTCCTCGATGGCACGCCGTGCGGGCTCGGCGTTGAGGTCGAGTTCCTCGACGGTTTTGGGGTCGAGGCTGGCGTCCACCTCTGTGTCGTTACCCCCCAGCACCCGGGCCATGCGCGCTTGGTACGCCTTCGCGTTCATCGTGCCGACACCGCCGAGATCCGCGCCCTCACGCCACGCCGTGGCGCGCGCCACCATGCGACGCATAACATCGGCGATGTCGGGGTTTGGCATCGGTGCGCCGGTGAGACGTGCGAAGACCTTGCGGATCTCCGCGGCGACACGCGAGAAGAAACGATCCACCACGCCTTGCGGTTCGGCATCAGACAGGAGCCAGCGTGCGATGTTATCCGCGCTCCACTCACGCCACCCCTTCGAGTACGTCAGTTGATCCCAGCCGGGGTTCATGTCGCCCTGTCGCTTGGCGTTAGCCAGCATGGCGCCACGCACTTTCGTCAGACGCTCCAGTGCCGCCTTGGAGTTGGGCATGCCTTCGACACGCGCAAGCCAGCGCATATACGCGTCGATGACTTGCTGCTGGTCGGCCTCCGGGAGCTTCGAGAACATCGACCGCTCGATGACGTGGCCAAGCTCATGCGCAACGGTTTCGATCAGTGCGGTCTCGCCCTGTTGCTCGCCGTCGATCAGGAACGCTTCCGCCGCACGCGCACGGACGCCGTCCATGTCGATGCCGATAAACGCCACGCGGACGCCGTCGGCCTTGGTGTAGTAGTGCGACGCCACGCCCTGCGCGTTCACTCCGATCGTGCTGCCCGTGCGTGCACGGAACTCGGGGAGATCCACCAGCATCACCTCGGAGGGGATGCCCGCTTCGGCCGCCTTGGTGGTGTCTGCGCCGAGCTTGTCCAGCCAGCCGTTGATCAGGTTCGCGAAGTCCGTCGGCACGGAGCCGACGATGACCACGCGCCCGACACGCATCGTCTTGCCCGCGCGCTCCGCCGTGGTGGCCAGTCGCTCGTTACTGTCGGCGCGTGTCTCCGGTGCAGGGCGATTCAACTCGAACGACACTTTCGTACCGAACTGCTCGTTCACCTTGCCAGCGAACTCGTTGGCTTCATCCACCGCCGTCTGCAGTTGCGCCTCGATGGCCTGCACGCCAGCAGCATCAGGAGCCACCCCCTCGCGGCGGAAGTTCTCTGCGGTCGCCTGCATGGCGTCCGCGTCGTCGCGGGAAACAGTCTTAGCGGCCTTGGTCAGGCACGAGGTCAAGCTGCCCATGGCGGCTCCTTAGTTCTGGCTAGCGCCCAAGACGAACTCGAACGCAAACAATCCAACGGCAGTGTTGGTGACTTGCTTCACCGCGACCGCTTCGCCGGGGTTAAGTACGATCGGCCGCGCGAACTCGTGAGGTGGCTTCAAGTAGTCGATCATGTTGGTCAACTCCGCGACGTTGGCGGCAGTGGCGAGATGCTCGTCAGTGGACTTAATCATCGGCTGCAGGATCTGGCCATCGGTAAACCCAGTCGGCGCCGTCAGGAACGTCGTGCCGGTGGTGATCGCAGGGGTCAAGCTGTCGTACTGGAAAATCTGACCGTTGGCGCCGCCAGTCGGGTTGCCAGTGGTGCGCAACAGGTCGAAGCGCGCAACAACACCAGTGACCGCTGCGCTCTGCAGGTTGATGACCTTGAGGCCGAGCAGGAACAGGCGACGGCCGGAGTTCGCGTCGTTTCGCAGCCATGCGTGGTACTTCGCGTTGACCGCGGCCGAGTTGTCGATGAGTGCGCCGTAGGTGGCGTACTTGTTGAGATAGGGGTCGTTCATGATCGGGCTCCAGAGTGGGCCCCGTCAGTGTCGCACTAATCCCAGACGCCCGCAGCTTCTAGTGCCAGCACCGCTAGCAGGCCCAACTCCATGACGTCATCGTCGTCCGACGTGACCATGTCCCGGACCAGCCGGACGTTCTTGTGCGTGGCCCCGCCGCCCACAGGGGTGTCGATCACCGTAACCGGAACGTCGAGCAGTCCTTGGGCGACCGTCTGTGCGGTACCGAACCCAATCCCCTGCAGCACGATGGCGAGGGGGTTGATCACTGGCGGATAACCGTGGTGACGCCCCCGACGGTGGCGAGCGACTGGGTGATGCCCGGGGCGAGACGCTCGGTCGGCGTAACGGTCATGGGCCCAGCCAGCGCATGCAGCGCGGCGAGTTCTTCGATCATCGTACCCACGTCCCCATAGAACGTGTCGTGGCCAGCCGTCGTGGTCAGGGTAACGTCACTGCCGACGATGCTGGTGGCTTGGATCACATCGCCCGTCGCGCGGCCACCGGCGCTCACGGCCAGTGGGGCGGAGCGATCAAGTCCGTGGAGTTGGTACAGCTTGCGCAGCAGTAGCGCCTGCGACGGGGTGACGGTGTACGCCCCGCCGACCACACCCGTAGCGGCAACCGTGTCCGCCCCCTCAGTAACGGCGAGGTCACCGGAGATCCCGGGGTCCGTGACCACGCCCGTAGCGGCGAGTGTGTCAGCGCCCTCCGTGACGGCCAGCGTGCCGCGCTCGATGGACACGCCCGTAGCCGCGAGGGTATCCGCGCCCTCAGTGACCGCCATGGTGCCCGTGATGAGTACCGCACCGGTGGCGGCGAAAGTATCCGCCCCCTCGGTAACGGCCAGCGCGCCGCGCTCGATGGACACGCCGGTGGCCGCTAGCGTGTCGGCCCCTTCGGTGACGGCCAGTGCACCGCGGTTGATCGACACGCCCGTAGCCGCGAGGGTATCCGCGCCTTCGGTAACGGCCAGTGTGCCGCGCTCGATGGACACGCCCGTAGCCGCGAGGGTATCCGCGCCTTCGGTAACGGCCAGTGTGCCGCGCTCGATGGACACGCCCGTAGCGACCAGTGTGTCGGCACCCTCGGTGACCGCCATGGTGGCGCGGTTGATCGACACGCCGGTGGCAGCGAATGTATCCGCCTCCTCGGTAACGGCTAGCGTACCGGTAACTCCGGCACCGCCTGAGACCGTGCCGGTGGCAGCGAAAGTGTCAGCGCCCTCCGTGACGGCCAGCGTGCCGCGCTCGATCGACACGCCCGTAGCGGCCAGTGTGTCGGCACCCTCGGTGACCGCCAGCGTGCCGCGGTTGATCGACACGCCGGTGGCAGCGAATGTGTCAGCGCCCTCAGTGACGGCCAGCGTGCCGCGGTTGATCGACACGCCGGTGGCAGCGAATGTGTCAGCGCCCTCCGTGACGGCCAGCGTGCCAGTAACCGCGCCGCCGGCGGGTATCGTGGCGATGACAACAAGCGCACCACCGTCCAACGCGTTTGGCGTCGTGAAGCTGGCTTCGTAGGTGCCAGCCGCTACCGCTCGCTGAGCGGTCTGGCCCTGCCAGAACGCAAAATCGTTGATCGTTCCAATCGCGGTGAAGCTATTGCCTGCCGCGAAGTTCGTGACGCCGGTGCCTTCTACGGCACCGAGCGCGATCAGCAGTGCGTCGCCAGCGGGCGACACGTTGCCCGACAAGTACGGGCCCGTGGTTTGCGTCGCGGAACTTCCGAAAGTAACCGTCGAAGCCGTTAGCTCGACGACATACATCGAGGTGAAGCCGTTGGTCTTACTGGCGGTAAACGTGTGTCCCGCGCCGCCGGTCGCGTTCTCGCACTTGAACACGGTGAAGAACTGAGAGAACGACCCTCCGCTCGGTGCGACGGTCGCGCCGACTTGCGACCAAGCGTTCGCGTTGCTGTCCGTGATCGTCGGAACACCGGAGGTGTCCTGCCAGTGGACGAACACCAGCAGAGTTCGACCCGTGGTGGTCGCGATGCCAGCAGTGGTCGTGCTATCCGCAGTCGCGCCGCCCTGAACAGTGGACACGCCAACAGTAGGCGCGTTGATTGCAGGAGCAGCCGCAGGCCCAAACAGGTAATCATTGAGAACGCTCGACGCGCCGGGGGCACTGTCCGACGTTAGCGGTCGGAGACTGACGCTACCCTGTGGGCCGATACCACTTGGCCGACCAACGGCCATTGATTAGCCCGCCGCGATGATCGGGCGAATGTCGGGGATGCCGGTCGCTGTGCTGTCAGGCGAGATCAGCGCGAACAGTGCCGAGTCCTCGTACACCCGCTTGCCGTTCGTGCGGAACCAGTCGTGAATGTCGCCGGAGTTGGCGATGACCACGCGGCCCGTCCACAGCGGGCGCAAGACCAGCACGTTGAACGTGCCCACCGTTGCCGTGCTGCCCGCCACGTTGTTGATCTGCGCCACGCCACGGTCGCCAGCGGCAAGCGGAAGCTGCCAGCAGCGACCAACAGCCGGGGCAGCACCGACACCGACGATACCCGTGGTCTGCGTGGTCGCGCCCGCTTGGTTGGTGTACGTCACGTTGACCGCTTGGTTGCCCGTCGCCGCCGTGACTTGCTCCACCCAAATCTCCGTCTCGCCTGCGGTGTTGATCGCCGCGCCGCCGGGGATGCGAGAGAGGTACGACGGTTGGCCGGTCAGTGCTTGCGCTGCGTTGAACGGATACGCGCCGCCCTTCCACAGCAGATCGAACAAGCGGATACGGCACGCGACAGAGCTACCGAATTCGACCGAGGACAGGTAGCCCTGATTCGACCCGCCGAAGGCGTTGATCGTTGGGCAACCGGCAGTGGCATCGGTGGGCACAACGCCTGCCGCCACGCTCGTACCAGCAAGGACGCCAGCGCCGGGGCTGCCTGCGAGGTCGAAGATCGAGTACCAAGTGTTCGCTCTCGCAGTGCGCGATGCGGTCTTCTTGATGTCGGCGGGTTGCTTGGCTGCGGCCCACAAGCCGTCAAGAGTCGTGATTGCCATGACGGCTCCTTACGGCGCGTGGGTGATCGCGGCGCTATTGATCTGGACCTGCTGGCCGGCAGTGATCGTCGTGGTGTCGAGGTTGATGTCTGACCCCGACGTACCTACGGTGAGCCCCGTGACGATGTCCACGCTGTTCGAGTCGCGGATGCGCGCGACGGCGGCAGCGCCTGACGCGTTGGCCGAGGTGTCGCTGCGCGGGAAACCGCTGAGTGTCAGCACGCCAGTGGCGACGGTGCCACACGGATCTCCAAGCGTGACTTGCGCCAGCACGGAGGCGAAGCCTGCGGTGCCGATCTCTAGCACGCCGGGGCCGGCGCCTTGGTCGATGGCGTCGCGGACGACGGTGAGGCGAGCGTTCTTAACGGTGACGTTGTAGTTGGCGGCCATGGCGGGCTCCTGTTAGTTCCAGTTGAAGGTGATCGCAACGCTGGTGATCTGACCCTTGGCGTTGCGCTGCGGGACCATGTCCATGCCAGTGGGGCGCTTCGGGGGTGCGGGAGGTTGCATCTTTTGGACTGCCTCACGCAACGCCTCGACAGCGTTCGCGAGGCCCTCGCCGACCTTGACCTCCACCACCCGGACTTCGGGGGTAGCGGCTTCGGCCGGCTTTGCGTCAATGACCTTGACCTCCGCCATGGGCGCAGGGGCAGCCTTGGGTTTAATGCCCAAGTCTTTCACGGCGGCGGATGGAAGTCGTAGAGTCATTTCAGCACGCAGGCCAACAGGCGGTTGAGGTTTTCGATGCGCTTGCGGTACCAGTCGAGCATAGCACTCGGCTTGACTTGCGCCTCGCCATCCTCCACCTCGACCGTCATCTCCGCGGCCTTGAGCACCGGCGCGTCAACGCCGTCCACCCGGAGGTCCGGGGGTGCGGCGGTGGGCGCGACATCGAGATCCAGCGGCTCGTCGTCGCGGCGCTCAGCCTCTAACGCTTCGGCGAGGTCTCGCGCGGCTTGGGCGTTGGCTTCTTCCCGGGCGAAGACGGCTTCGGCTTCATCTTCCGGCGAGCGTCCTTCGGTATCGCTAGTCCGGTCACGTCCAGCTTCTTCGGTTGACGGTTGCCGATCCGGCCCCTTCGACGGGCCGCGCCCGCCCGTTTGAGGGGTGGCGGCCGGCGCTTCGATCGCATCAAGCTGCGCGAGCAACTGGTCTGCTTCGGCCTGCGCCTTTGCTTTCTCGGACTTGCTCGTCGTCTTGCTCTGGATCTTCCGCTGCAGGGGAGCGAGCATCTCAGTGATGATCTGACGGCGCTCCTCCGGCGGACGCCCGGGGGCGACCTCGACGCTGACCGCACCTGCGGCCTGATCGGGGTTCGGCGGACGGGCGGGAGTCGGCTCAGCCTTCGGCGCCGCTTCCGCTTCAACGCGGGCGGTGCGACCGGCGAGCGCGGCTTCCGGTGTGGTGGCGGCGACCTTCGCCGTCTTGCCGACACGGCGCTGCATATTTTGCGCGGCGACCGGCGCGGCGGCTTGCGTAGTGAGTTCACTGTCAGCAACGGCACCGTCCGGGGTCGTCGCTTCGAGCGCCACCGGCGGCGTACCCGCTGCGGCGACTTCGCTCTTGCCCGCGGTGTAGCCGAGCAACTGCGACATAAAGTCAGCGTTTTCCGCCTGCTTGGGGTTACGACGCAGGGCGCGTGCTTTCGGCATCTCCGTGGTGAGGAACGTCCCCACCGGCGTCGGCACCACCTGCACGTTGTCCGGCAGGGTGACGTCCGGCATGCGGGTACCGAACGGCACCCACACCGAGTCTTTCTCCGCAGCGGGGTCGAGCATCGCGGTGATCTGCGCTGCGATGTCGCGCTGCGATTCCTTGAGCGTGTCGTTGCGGCGACCGGCCTGCGTCACGCCGCCAGCGGGACCAAACATCCCCGGCTGCGTCGGCGCTGCGGGCGCCGGCTCACCCTGCGGAGAGCGCGGATCTGCGTTCTGGGCGAAGCTGGAGTCCAGCCCGTCGACCAACTGCTGCTGCTGTGGCATCGGACGCTCAGGCGGCAGATCCACTTGCGGCATGATCATCTGGGATTGAATCTGGTCGATCTCCGCGAGGCGCGCGCCGACACCGTCCGCGACATTCGGCGGTACGGGGACGCCGCTCTGCGTGTACGAGTCGAGCATGGCCTGCAACTGGACGCGTTCGACCTCTAGCGCTTCGGCTTCGGCGCGCTGGTCATCCATGCGGCTACCCAGCTGACGCTGCGGCGGGGGAAGCGCGCGCATGCCCGGAGCCGGAAGCTGCCGGGGGACTTCGGTGAACTCGCCATCGACGATCTCCTCGCCCTGCGCCGGAGCGCCGGTGGGGCCGCCGGTCCAGTTGGTTCCGAGCGGACGCAAGCCGCCACCAGAGGGACCTGTCGGGCCTCCCGGCTGCGGGACCATCTGACGGTTGCCACCCATGGCGCCCGACGTGTCGGGAGCGGGGGGTGCGACGACACCGGCCATCGCAGCGTTGAGCGTTGGATCTTGAGTGCCGCCCTGCTCGGCGCGCGGCTGCGGACTTGGCGCGGCAGGTGGGGTACGGAGCCCGCCGAGCGCACCGAACGGTGCACCGCCCACGAAGCCGCCCACGAAGTCGTCCGCGGTGCCGTACTGGCCCATGCGGTAGCGGTCGCTCTGGCCCGCCGAGACGTCGGCAAGACCCTGCGAAATATCCGTCTCGAAGTATTCTTGTCCGCCCTCGACCGTGCCACCGACCATGGCAGATCCGCCCGCACCGCGAGCCGTCGCGGTCAAGCCAGTGGAACCTCCGCGCATCATGCGCAGCATGGCGTCACCGATGGCGTCGTCGGCACGCGAACCGGCAGCGCCACCCAGTCCGAGGGCGCGACCGGCGAACCGGCTCGCTGCGGGCGCGAGCGCACCTGAGATGCCGCCGATGGCGAAGCCACCACGCGCAGCCGATACGCGGCCACGACGTACAAGCTCATCGACTGCGGTGGGGTGGTCGTTACCCGCACGACGCAAGGTCATGTATTCCGGGTTGGACGTAAAATCTTCGGGGGCCATCCGGGCGAACTGCTGCATCAGACGGGCTTGCGCCTCATCCCCCTGCGACTCCGCAGCCATGCCACCAGCGACCGCCGCACCGGCGGCAATGCCGCCGCCCGGGCCAGCCACCGCCGTACCGGCAGCGCCCGCGGCGAGGACCGGCAAGCCGGACTCAATCGCTTGGATACCCGCTTGGCCGAGGCCGACCAGTGACTCGGTCGGGCGCATCGTGCGGCCCACCTGCTCGTACAGCGTCGTGTTGTCGCGACGCCATGCGTCTGCGCCACCCTCGTAGGGGTTAGCGACGTCTGCGCCGAACACTGATGCGATACCGCGCGGGATGCCAGCGATACCCTCCAGCATGCCGCGACCGATCGACCCGAGGCTATTGTCCACCTCGGCGTTGTTGTACAAGTCCTGCCAGCGCGCCTTTAGCTCATCGAGGGAGCGACCTTCGAGGCCCGTCGCCAGCGGCATCGCCGGGAGGTCTTCGAGTTCGGCGAACATCTTGATGACGGCGGGGTCATCCGCGTCGAACTCCTCGGCACCCACCACGTACTTGCCCGTGCGCGGGTTATATCCGACCTGCGCCATCTGCGGAGCGCGAGCCGCCCGCGGCGCAGCGAGCCCTGCTACGGCGCGGTAACGGTCTTCGATAGCGCCGACGACGCGCGCCTGCCCCGCCTGCGAGACAGCGTTGTACGCCTCCCAATCACCTTCCGGCTGGGGCGCAGCAGGGCGACCGAATCCAAGTGGACGCATTGCCATTACGGGGCTCCGTTAGGGTTGCGAGGCGGCAGGCCGGCAGCCGCACCCGCACTGCGCATCGCGGTCAACGAACTCTCTAGGCGTGCGCGTTGCTCCGCGGCGCGCGCAGCTAGTTGCGCGGCTTGGATCTCGCTCTTGACTAGCTGCAAATCTTCCCGGGCTTGTACCAACGCCTCGCGGTCTTCGCGCGACAAGCCTTCCCCCGGCAGAGCCGACGGAACCACCGCGACGCCGCCGAGCCCCGCAGCGGGCGTACGGCGGTCCGGCGCTGCCTGCGCTTCGCTCAACCGCACGAACTTCTCCAACTGCGCCTGCCGCTGCTGGAGCGCGGCGAGCCGCTGTGCTTCCGGCGCGGCGGCAACCTGTGGAGTCCCTGTAGGCGCCGGTGCCGCCCCGGGGCGCTGAGCCCCCGCAGCGGGCTGCGGAGCACTAGCCGTAGCCTGCGGCCCCAAAAGACTCGCTGCCTGACGCCCAGTAAGGCCGTCGAACAACGCCGACTGCCGCTGCTGCCAGTCGCCCAGCACGCCGCCAAGCGTCCCGGTGGGGTTGCGCTCGGGGTCAGCCAGATAGGGGTTTGAACGTAGCTCCCGCGGCGTAAACGCTTCGGCCACGGACATCTGCGGATTTGCCTGCATGTCGCCGAACAACTCGACCGCACGCTCGCCGCCGAAGTGATGCCCCATGTACAGCGTGACGGGGTTAACCGGCACATCGTTGCGGCGGAGCACCTCGATGTTGTCTTGCGCATACGCGCGGATCATGTTGCCCATGAACTCCGGGTTTTGCCGCAACTGCAGGATCTGGGCGTCGTCCATCTCCGCCACGGCTTCGGGGAAATACTTACGGGCGATGCCCAGCATCGTCGAGTCGATAAACTGCCCCCGCCCTTCGGCGGTGCTCGCCCCGTTCTTTCCAGTCCCTTCAAGTTGGTCAACCGTCGAAGCAAACTGCTCGATGGCGTCTGTGTCGTCCATCTGAGCCGTTGTGGCGTCGAGCAGCATGCCCGCCGCGGCCGGGGCCACACCGGGGCGACCCAGTTGCGAGTGGCCGAACTGCATGAGTTGCGCGATGCGCATGTTGCGGTCTTCGGCGTTGATGCGGTACTGCCCTTGGTCGAACGCCATGCGCTCCGCCAACGTGAACGCCTGCACCGCACCGGCAACGCGAGGGTCGGTCTCGACTGGGTTTCCAGACTCTGCGTCGAGGAACTGCCACCCCCTCTGCCCTTCGCGACCGTCTGCGCCCGCGACCGGGGGCTTCGCCATCACCATTTGCCCGCCGATGCTCAGCAGTAGCGTGCCGTCTTCCGCCGTCTCGATCGTCTGAATACCCGCGCTTTGCGCGCCCTGAATCGCAGCCGACAAGCGCCCTGCCGCGGCGGGGTTGGCCCCACTCTCGGTCAAGATGTCGATGACACCGTCTTCGATGCGCTTAGTCAGATCCGCTGCGCGAGCGTCGCTGGCGTCGTCTTGCTTGGTGAGTTCGGAGAGCAGGTTTTTAAGCGAGTTACTGCCGTCGGCGATGCTACCCAACTGCTGGAAGAACTCGCGCTCCCCCATGATCAACGCCTGACCTTCGCCGCCTTTCGGTACCATGGCGATCGCCGGGACCTCGCCTTCGCCGTTCGCGCCATCCAGTTGGAAATCGAACGGCAAGCCAAGCTCGTCGATGACGCTGTTGACCGCTGCCAGCGCGCCGCCCTGATCACCTGATTGATACCGCTGAGTGGCGTCGCTAAACACGCGCCCCGCCCAGTCGTCCATCTGCGTGCGCGACGCGGCACCGGCGGCTTGCGCCCCCGCGGTGTCGCCCAGCCGCAGTAAGTTTTTTTCCTGCTGCGCCGCTACCGGGGCGTAGTTGTTCTGCCCGCCGACATTTGTGACCTGTCCTGCCTCGTCCAGCGAGTCGAGCCCCTTGCGCACCTGCATGCCGCCATCGACGTCACCTGTGCGGCCCACGCGGTTCCGCATCACCTGCCACGCGTCGACCATGCGCCCATCCGCCGCGGCGCCAGCGATATGGCGGTCATCTCGGCGATTCAGGTCGTCATGCGCGCGAGTGCGCAGCCCCTCGGCGACTTGGCTGGTGTCGCGATACCGCGCCATGCCGCGGGCCTGCGCGTCACGGAGCGACTGCTCGTACTGGTCGGCGTTGATCTTGCCCGCACGGAAGTCTGACTCTGCCTGCTCGACACGGCGGCGGAGGCCACGGGCCGCCATGCGGTCACCGAGAGCGTCGCCTTGTTCGTGGCCACGCGCGAACGCGCCAAATAGATCAGTCATGTCAGGAACCCTCGCGGTGATACTTCGCAACCAGCTTGTCTAATTTCTCGGTACCGACCGCGCGATGTACGTCAGCCGGGATCACGTATTCACCCTCGGACAACATCGCCGGGATCATGTCGCGCACCTGCCGCACCGGAAGCGCGCCGCGGACACGACCGCCGCCGGCCATCGCAACGGGACGGAGAATCTGCTGCACCTCGGTGTTGTACTCCTGCGGTTCACCGAAGCGGGAGCGACCGGCCTCGAAGCGATCCATACCTGCAGAGAAGCGCTCGCCCAGCGACGGCTTAGCCTTCGCCTTCGGCGCCAACCCACGCCCGGGGTCACGCAGGTAACCACGATCCACTTCGAGCGTGTCGCGCTGCAGGCCCATGCCCATCTCGTCGAGCGACGGCACGCCACCGCTGGCCAAGTGCGCCCGCGACGGTACCGCGCCACCACCGGCGAACATGCCCATGACGCCGCCCGCCATCGACATCATTCCCGAGATCTGCTGTTGCTGCGCGTTGTGGCGCGTCATCTGGTTGGAGAAGTTCTGCGTCATGGTGGAGCCAGCGTTGTTGAACATGTTGCCCGCTTGGCCCATGTTGCCGCTGCCCATCTGCGCCCACTGCATCGGCGAGCCAGTGAGTGCGCCCATCTGGCCCAGCGCGCCGCTGCGCAAATTCGCCGCACCGGATGCCATGCCCGCGGCCTGCCCGTAGCCTCCCATCGCCGAGCCCGCGCCCTGCGCTGCGGCGTTGGACGCGTTTGCGCCTGCCCCGGATGCCACACCGATTGACTGCGTCGCCTGCGCGGGCAAGCCCATACCGAGATTGATCGCGTCGGCGCGGAGAGCGCGGCCTTTGTCTTCCACGCCACGGCGTGCGTTGTTGCCCTGTAGTGCGCCCGCGGCTGCGGTCTGCGCACCGATCATGCTGGAGATCGACGCGGACCGGAACTGCGACGGATCGAGGCCCATGGACGACAGGCGTGCGTCGGCGTTGGTGCGCTGCGCTTCTGCCTGCCGCTGGACATCCACCATGGCGCGACCGGCTTCCATCTCACGACGGGCTTCGGTGTCGAACGCCTCTGCGTCGCTGATGAAACGATCTTGTAGCGGGATAAACGTGCGTTCGTAGCGGGCGCGGTCACGGCCCGCGAAGTCGCGAGCTTGATCCATCAAACCGATCTGCGACTCTGCGACACGCCCAGAAATCGCGTTCGCCGCCTCGCCCGCTGCGATTGAGCGCCCCTGCAGGCCCAGCATCGCGCTAGCCTGTTCTCGGGCGAACTCTAACTCCGTAGCAGACTGATCCCGGAAGAACGCGAACTGCTCTCGCGACAGGCCCAGCTGCTCGCGTGCAAGCTCAGTAGACTGTCGGCCTAGCTCAAGCTGTGCATCAGAGATCGGCTTGAGATCCGGTGGCTTGGGAGGGCTTCGCATGGGTGTACCTACTGTGCACGATGTCGTAGTGGATGAACCCTTCCGGGTCTAGCCCGACAGGGGTCCCCCCCAGCCGCAAAGTAAGCCTAACAGATGCCAGATTCATGGGGTGGATCACCGCCGTAAGCGTACCGCGATCCATCAGCAACCGCTGGAACTTTCGGTATGCGGTGACGCTGGCCCGAACATCCCCCGGAGGAAGGTACAGGTTGACGTACTTCACCCCCCACGAACGGGTGGTAAGTGCCAGCACGCCCTCGCCCACCGCCCAGAATTCGGTCTCGGGGTCGTCGGCCAACGCCATGACGTCCGCCGGGGGGTCGAACCCGAGCCGCACCGCTGACGCCGCCAGCTGCTCGCAAAGACGGCGTCCGGGGGCCACGTAGCTCATCAGGCCGCCGTGACCGCGTTGTCGCACATGAGGCCGCTGTCTTGGTCTCGCACCTTGCTCACGACGGTGAGCGGAGCGGACGAACAGATGATGAGGCGCAGCTTGTTGCCTGCGGCAGGATCGGCACCAACCTGCTTGTATACCTCGTCGGCTTCGATGATGTGCTGATGGCCCGCAGGCAGGTTGTCGTGGAGTACGCCGTGAAAGACGTGGCCGTCAACGTCAACGGCAAGGGCCATCACGGTGTTGTCGTTCTCGTGGTTGTTCAGCACCAGAACGGTCTGCTGGCGCGGGTTCGTGGGCGGGTTGAAGAACGGAACCACTGCCGTGGTCACGCCTCCGATGTAGCCCAGTGTGATCGACCGGACAAGCTGCTGGTCTGCAAACACATCCATGATGATCGGCGTACCGACGCGCTCGTGGCCGGTGATCTTGGTCAGGTTGACCTTGAAGTCGGTGGCGTTGAAATGGTCGGTTACGGCAATGAAGATCGACTTGTCCGTGCGGTTCGTCTGACGCCCGCCGCTGACGATGAGGTCTTCGTGCCACTCACCTTCGCGCAAGCGAAGTTCGATCAGGCTCGCGCCCAGCGGCTTGCCGGGAGTGCCCATAAACAGAGTGCCGGTGTGACGCAGTAGCCAGTCATCAGGGCGCGTGCGCGACCAAGTGGCGTACTGAAAAGGCGCGGAAGTTTGGTCGTTTGCAAAGATCAGGTTCATACGGTGTCTCCGGTCATGACTTGGACTCCAGCGCTTCAATACGTGCTAACGCAGCCTCTAGGTGCTTCGCCAGCGAAAGCGCAATGGTAATCGCCGCGTTACCGTACGCCACCGACAACATGTCGGTTTCTGTGTCCCGCTTCACCGCGGCGGGTAGCAGTTGCTGTAGCTCTTGGGCGAGTACGCCCACCCCGCGCGCACCGTCTGCGATCATGGTGTATTCGACAGCGCGCACCGATAGGATACCCTCAAGCGGCAAGGTTACCTCCGCTACGTCGGCTTTAAGTCGTGAGTCAGAGTTCTGCGTCAGGGTACCAGCGATAACGGTGTTACCCGACGCGTCGATCGTCATGCGGTCGCCAGTGCTGTTCTCGAACACGCGGAACAACCCGCTCGACGAGTACACGTACCACGGTTGCCCACCAGTGCGCGACGCGACTTCTAACGCACCGCCAGCACCGGAACATCCGATAAGTGTTGCGGTAGCAGTCGCGAACACCGCCGTACCAGAGAACGTCGGGCTAGCACTCAACACGTTGTTACCAGAACCAGTACTGGTCGTTACGCCCGTGCCGCCGCGAGCGACCGCAAGCGTGCCACTAACGATGTCCCCAGTAGTGAGGTTGCGCCACTCTCGGGCTCCCAGCGCGCCAACCGTGAGCACCGTACCGATAGATGGACTTCCGAGGCTCGCGAGAAGTGAGCCCGAGAACACTCCAGTCGTGACCTTACTGGCGTCGAGCGCGGGAATATCCGCGGCAACAAGTGCGCGGAACGTAGGTGCCCCTGCACTGCCGTTGGGCGCGGCGAGCACAAAGTTTGCAGTCTGACTGTTCCAGCTAAAACCAAGCGTACCGGAGCCCGTCACCGGCGAGCCCGACACGGTGAACTGCGACGGTACCGACAGTCCGACGCTAGTGACCGAGCCGTTTCCGTTGCCAGTCCCCGCGCCGATCGCTGTACGGAACGCAGCAGCGTCACTGATAGTCACCGCCAGCGTGCCGGAACCGGTCACTGGACTCCCGCTGACCGTCATACCGGACGGCACGGTCATCCCCACGCTGGTTACGGTACCCGCGCCGCCGGGGACGTTGTCGAGGCGAATCCACGCCGATCCATTGGAGAACCACAGTTGGTTCCCCTGCTCAAAAATCTGCCCAACAAACGTAGCGACGTTGGGTAGCACCGACACCACGGGGGCGCGGAAGCCAGAGAGAAAGTTCATGTCTGCTCCAAGTATCCGCAGAAAAAATCTGCGTATCGGGTTCATGGCTTACGCGATCACAATGACGCGGAAAGCGTTGGATGCAGGCGCGACAGCGAACCGCACGCGCACCACGTTGACGCTGATGATCTCCACGTCGCAGAGCACTTCGTCGAACGCGCCCGACGTACGACGGACTAACACCACAACATCTTGGGTGTTGAAGTTGTGCGTGAAGTCGAACTGCGTCTGCGAGCCGTCGCCGAAGGTCAACCCGCCCTTCTGCTTCCGCCCCGAGTACGTCGCCAACTTCAGCGGAGTGACGAAGCGGAGATCGTCAGTGCCCGTGTCGGTCTCCGCCTGCGTGGCGATTTCCGCGATACCCGCTGTGGTCTCAGTCGCTGCGGGGGTCGCGGTACCGAACG